>Ga0265293_10007267_pt1 | contig 17177 bp, 12 predicted proteins | sample Munlanlewell138R_FD_192505 | JGI IMG/M metagenome (GOLD analysis project Ga0265293, IMG submission 192505) | Leachate microbial communities from a municipal landfill in Southern Ontario, Canada - Leachate well 138R | ecosystem: Engineered > Solid waste > Landfill > Unclassified | place: Canada...
GTTTTCACGGGGAGGAATGGGAACATATTCGTCTACATTTTTCATCAACTCCATAATAACCTCTTCCCACTTGGGATCGCCATTGAGTGCACCTAAAGCAGACCCTCTAAGTACAGGAGTGTTGTCGCCGTCAAACTTATAGAAGCTAAGAAGTTCACGAACCTCCATCTCTACTAAGTCTATCATTTCCGGGTCGTCTACAATATCGACTTTATTGAGGAAAACCACAATCCTTGGAACATTCACCTGACGGGCAAGTAGAATGTGCTCCCTTGTTTGGGGCATAGGGCCGTCGGTAGCGGCAACTACCAAAATAGCGCCATCCATTTGAGCGGCACCTGTTACCATATTCTTTACATAGTCTGCGTGACCGGGGCAGTCTACATGCGCATAGTGGCGATTGGCAGTTTGGTATTCGACATGTGAAGTGTTGATAGTTATTCCACGCTCTTTCTCTTCAGGAGCGTTGTCGATAGAGTCGAACGAACGAACTTCCGATAATCCGGCTCTTCCAAGTACTGCTGTAATAGCTGCAGTTAAAGTGGTTTTACCATGATCGACATGACCAATGGTTCCAATGTTTACATGTGGCTTGTCCCTTTTAAAAGTCTCTTTTGCCATGATAGTTGAATTTTAATTTTAGTTAAATTTATCTCTTTCAAGAGCCGGTGACGGGAGTTGAACCCGTGACCTCTTCCTTACCAAGGAAGCGCTCTACCACTGAGCTACACTGGCTTACACTTTTTGTTTTGAGCGGAAGACGAGGTTCGAACTCGCGACCCTCAGCTTGGAAGGCTGATGCTCTACCGACTGAGCTACTTCCGCAAAAAAAAGTGGGGAGAGCAGGATTCGAACCTACGAAGGCGTAAGCCAGCAGATTTACAGTCTGCCCCAGTTGGCCACTTTGGTATCTCCCCATAATTGTTTTCCAAAATTTGAGCCGATGGAGGGATTCGAACCCCCGACCAGCTGATTACAAATCAGCTGCTCTGGCCAACTGAGCTACATCGGCAAAATTAAATTTCTCCTACTCATTTTGGGATTGCAAAGATATACCTTTTTGGTTAAACTCCAAAAAATTATACTCATTAATTATAGTTTGATAGATAGAGTGGTTGTCGAAATGAGACTCCTCCTTCAATTGATCTATAGTACCCTGCTCTATAAAGCGATCGGGAACTCCCATTCCCACCACTTTTATTGAACTCTCTCTATGCTCTTTGGAGATATATTCCGATACAGCAGAGTAGAGCCCACCCTTTACTGCTCCATCTTCAACTGTAATAATGGTTTTGCATTTTTCTATAGCTCTATCCAATGCCTCTTTATCTATAGGTTTTACAAAGCGCATATTGTAATGGAGAGGCTCTCTTCCCATCTCTCTAACTTTAGAGATAGCCTCCTTTACACCATTGCCAACCGGCCCTAATGAGAGCACCGCTACGCCGCTCCCATCGCTAATTTGCACTGCTTTACCCAACTCTATCTCTTTTGTAGGAGTGTTGTTCCAATCTAACCCTACAACGCTCCCCCTAGGATAACGGATTATTGTGGCCCCATATTGGGGCTGCTGTACCGAATAGAGAATATCTCTAAGCTCAATCTCATCCATTGGTGAAAAGAGGGTGAGGTTGGGAATAGCTCTAAATGCCGCTATATCGAATACTCCATGATGGGTCGCTCCATCCTCACCTACCAATCCCGCACGATCTAAAAGGAAGATAACTTTTAGATTTTGGGTGGCAACATCGTGAATAACGCTATCGTAGGCTCTCTGTATAAAGCTGGAGTAAATGTTACAGTAGGGGAGGAGGCCGGCAGCAGCCAACCCGGCCGAAAATGTGACTGCGTGCTGTTCGGCTATTCCTACATCAAAAACCCTGTTGGGCATCTCCTCCATTAATAGGTTCATAGAGGAGCCGGTGGGCATAGCGGGAGTGATCCCATAAATTTTATCATTCTCCTTTGCCAACTTCAGAAGAGTTTTTCCAAAGATATCTTGATAGCGCTCTTTTTGGGCGCCAACCTCAATTAATTTCCCACTCTCTTTATCGAAGAGTCCTGGAGCGTGCCAAATTGTTTGGTCCTCTTCGGCAGGCTTAAATCCCTTCCCCTTTTTGGTAACTATATGTAACAGCTTTGGCCCCTCTATCTGTTTGATATCTTCTATCCTCTGTAGCAGTAGGGGCAAGTTGTTGCCATCGATGGCTCCAAAGTAGCGGAACCCTAAAGATTCAAAGAGAGAACTCCTACCAAATAGTGCAAGCTTTGTGCTATGAATAAATTTCTGGAAAAGAGCCCTTATCTTCTTAGAGGGAATCAAATTCCAAACTCTATGTTTGGTTTCGTTATAGAGATGGGAGGTGGTTATTTTGAGTAGGTAGTTGTGTACAGCCCCAACATTTTTATCTATAGAGATGTGGTTGTCATTCAAGATAATTAAAAGATCTCTCTTTAGGGCTCCTGCATTATTTAGCCCTTCGTAGGCGAGTCCTCCGGTAATTGCCCCATCGCCAATCACCGCTACAACACGCCTCTGCTCACCCTTAATTTGAGCAGCTACTGCCAAACCCAATGCTGCCGAAATAGAGGTAGAGGCGTGCCCTACACCAAAAGCGTCGTGGGGAGATTCCGACATCTTGGGAAAGCCGCTAATCCCCTCATATTTACGATTGTTTTTAAACTCCTTCCGTCGCCCCGTTAAAATTTTATGGGTGTAGGCTTGGTGTCCTACATCCCAAACTATTTTATCTACAGGGGAGTTGTAGAGGTAGTGTAGGGCCACAGTTAGCTCTACACTACCTAAACTGGCCCCTATATGGCCGGGGTTTTCTGAACATACATCTACAATATACTCCCTAAGCTCTTTACACAACTGAACAAGCTGTGGTTGAGAGAGCTTTTTAAGATCTGCGGGGGAGTTTATCCTATCGAGTAGTTCCATTCTTAATTCTCTATATTGGCCTCTTGAAGTTTATAATTCTCTTCTATATCTACCTTTTTCAAAATAAATGAGACAATAATTGCTATAAAGGAGAGTAGTACAAAAAAGGAGGTGGCGTAGGTGTAGTGATATTTATTAACTTCAATACCCTCTTTTACAACCGTTCCAACCACGCTGTATTTGTTTAGAATATGGCCTATTATCATAGGTACAGACATCAAACCAATATTTTGGACATAGAAGGCTAAAGCAATAGCGGTACCAAACTGTTTTTCGGGAATTATTTTAGCTAAAGAGGGCCACATGGCAGAGGGGAGCAGAGAGAAAGCTATACCCAATAGAATCATGAGTATAATGGCAATCCACCACTGATTAATAAAGGGCATGGTAAAGAGAAGATGTACGGTGATTAGTAGGATAGATCCTATAATCATAAGATCTACACCTCTACCTATTTTATCGTAAATTCTTCCAAAAAGAGGAGTTAATATAATAGTCCCAAAGGGGAGGATACTGGGAATCAACCCCGACAATTTAGGGTCTACATTAAATTTAAACTCCATCATCCCCGCCGCATATTTTAAGAATGGGAAGACAGCAGAGTAGAATACCACACACAATATAGAGATAAGCCAAAATCCTTTACTTTTTAAAATCATCTTTACATCGGCAAGGGTAAAGGAGCCTTCAGAATCGTTATTGTCACTTGAAGTGGCCTCTTCAATCTGATGATCCAACTTTTTATCGTATATGGTGTAGAGAATAAATAGTAGAAAACCTACAAAAAGAAGTGCAAGCCCAAATTGTACGGGGGTTCCAACTCCTTTAGCCCTCGCTGCTATAACTGGGGTTATCGAGAGTGCCACCGCTGTTCCCAAGCGGGCAAGCGAAAGTTGCATACCCATAGCAAGTGCCAACTCTTTTCCTTTAAACCACTTGACAATTGTCTTGCTGACGGTTGCTCCAATCACCTCTGTACCAATTCCAAAAACAGCAAAACCAAAACCGGCAAGAAGAACCTGACTCTTATACTGGGAACCAAAGAGAGTTACAGTATGCCCTACAAGAGAAGGGGTGGTGATTGCCCACAACTTTATTGAGAAGCCTACCAGCATAAGTAGGGAGCAGACTATCCCTGTAAATCTAATCCCCTTTTTGTCTAAGATAATGCCTCCAAAGATAAGCATACCCAAAAAGACATTAAAGGCGTAGGTAGAACCCATAAAAAAGCCATACTCAGAGGCAGTCCAGTTGTTATACTGCTCTAACATCGTTTGCAGCGGTGCCAAAAGGTCTTGCGCAACATAGACTGTAAACATAGTAAGAGATACAAGTAGTAACATCATCCACCGCATTAGGGATGAGTCTCTTAAAAGTGATTTTGTACTATTCATATTTTGTTAATTGTGTGTTTTTCTATCTAATAAGCTTTAGGTATTCTGTAGTTAAAAATTGGAACTCTCTCCAGTAGCGGTCAAAAATCTCTATAAAAAACGGTCTGCTCACGGTCTGGCCCAAGTGAGACAATTGCAATAGGTACTCCAACCTCCTCCTCTATAAAATTTATAAATTCTATAAACTCATTGGGAAGCTCCTCTTTTTTTGTAACCTTGGTCAAATCTTTTTTCCAACCTTTAAGTTGGTCATATATAGGCTCTATATTAGATTGAGTCTCAAACGGATACTCTTTGGTGGTTTGATCTCCAATTTTATAGGATGTGGCAACTTTTATACTCTCAAACGAATCTAAAACATCGCCTTTCATCATAATTAAACTCTCTACGCCATTGATCATTACCGCATATTTGAGTGCCACCAAATCTAACCAGCCGGTTCTTCTTGCTCTGCCGGTGGTAGCTCCAAATTCTCTTCCCTTCTCTCTCAAAAGTTCGCCTGTTTGGTCGTGGAGCTCGGTAGGAAAGGGTCCGCTGCCTACTCTGGTACAGTAGGCTTTGAAAATTCCCATAACTTTTCCAATCTCTTTGGGAGATATCCCCAGACCTGTACAAGCTCCTCCCGAAACTGTATTAGAGGAAGTTACAAAGGGATAGGTTCCAAAATCTATATCCAACAGAGAGCCTTGAGCCCCCTCTGCAAGAACACTCTTCCCTTCTGCTGCCTGCTCTCTTATAAAATATTCGGTATCTATTAAATGGAAAGTTTTCATAAACTCCACTGCTTCCATCCACTCTCTCTCTCCCTCATCTATATCTGCCGTGTAGCTGAACTGTTTGAGAAAATTGCGGTGTTTGTTCTTTAAAGTTTTAAATCGATCAAGAAAGTTGTCACTTAAGATATCCCCTACACGAAGTCCATTGCGCCCAATTTTGTCTATGTAAACCGGCCCAATTCCTTTGAGTGTAGAGCCTATCTTCTCGCTCCCTTTCGATTTTTCGGAAGCTAAATCTATAGCTCTATGGGTAGGAAGAATAAGATGTGCTTTTTTGGAGATGAAGATCCGCTCCCTTGCATCTACACCAAGAGAGTGCAGTTTATTGCACTCCTCCTTAAATGTAAGAGGGTCTATTACAACCCCATTTCCAATAATATTCACACTCCCCTCTCTGAAGATACCGGAGGGGATGGTGTGGAGAACGGTTTTGGTGTTGTTAAATTGAAGGGAGTGACCGGCATTTGGGCCACCTTGAAACCGAGCAACAACAGGGTATCGCTCTGCTAAAAGATCTACAATTTTTCCTTTACCTTCGTCTCCCCACTGAAGCCCCAATACTACATCAACTTTCATTCTCTATATCTAAATTTAAAATGGTATTTCATTATTGTCAAAGGGGAGCCCTTCTCCAAAAATCTCTTCGATTGAAGGTTCCTGCTCCTCTTTTTTTACCCCCTCAAGGAGTATTATGTTGGAGGCTAAAATCTCAATAGAGTGGTAAACTTTTTGGGTAGCTTTATCTGCCCATCTTCTATTTTTAATTCTTCCCTCTACCATAATTCTTACTCCTCTCTTTACACTCTCAATGGCAAATTGCGCCACTCCATCCCAACAGGAGATTTTGTGCCACTCAACCTGTTCTGCCCACTCCCCATCTCTCTTCGATTTGAACCGCTCAGTGGTTGCAAGAGAGAAGGTGGCAAGTGTAGAACCACTTTCAAAATATTTTAGATCGGGGTCGCTCCCTACAAAACCGATTAAAAAGACTCTATTGAGTGACATTTCTTCTCCTCTCTTTATGACAAAGATAAAAATTTAGCCTCTATTTACTACCTTTCGCATCTCACTAATCTTTGGAGGGAGATTGGTTAAAAGCTCAAATCCCTCTACTGCTTGGTAGAGTAACCACTCCCGGCCACCTATATACTCTTTGCTCTCTACCTCTTTAAGAGAGGGATCTCTATAGTTGGCCTCTATAATTGTGGTCTGTTTGAGTTCAATTGTTGAGAGTGGTTCGATAAGGGTGGGGAGGGTATAGATTAGTAGAGGAAACTCTTTGATTTTACTGTTGTTGAGGCTCTCTAAAGTGGTAGATTCAATTTTGAACCGCTCTACAATTTCTTCTACCTTCTCTCTATTTCTTGCAGCTACAGTTACTTGAAAATTTGCTGTTTTAAGGGCCCAAATTGCAGCAGCTGCAGCTCCACCGCTCCCCACTACCAAAGCTTTAGAGGACTCTATACCTCTCTCTTTGATTGGTTCTATAACGCCTTTAATATCTGTGTTATAGCACTTAAGAGTTCCCTCTTCAATAGTAATAAGGTTGGCCGCCCCACTCATCTCTACACTCTTATCTATAATGTGGCAGTAGGAGGGGGCCTCCTCTTTGAAGGGAGCTGTGATATTGGCCCCCCCGTATCCCCTCTCTATAAGATAGTCGATAGCCTTTTTAAGAGATTTGCTCTCAATTAAATTATAGCTATATAAATCCTTTGGGTATCCGGCAGCTTCGAATAGAGCCGGACTTAGACTGTGGGAGATATTATCTCCTATTAAGGCATATCTATACACAACTATTGCTTTTTTCGACTCTCTCTCTAATAGCCTGATGGCATAATATAGCAACAGATACCGATAGATTTAGAGAATCCAATTTTCCTCTCATTGGAATTATCACCCTCTCATCTGCCCTCTCTCTCCAAAAGGTAGAGAGACCTCTCTTCTCGTTCCCAAATAGGAGGGCAAGGGCTCCACTCATATCTACATTGTAGTAGGGGATAGAGTTCTGAAGCTGTGCCGATACTATATTTATCTTGTTGCTTCTAAGCCAACTAAATGCCTCTTGTGAAGTGCTCAGTGCTATTTGAGTGGTAAATATTCCACCTACACTCGAGCGGACAACATTGGGATTGTATAAATCTGTTTGAAGATCGCATAGTACTATTGCATCTATACCCAACGCGTCGGCGCTTCTAACTGCCGCTCCAATATTGCCGGGCTTTTCAACCCCCTCCAAAATAAGTAATAGGGGATTGCTGCTCAATTTTATAGAGGAGAGCGGATGGTTCTTAACTTTAGCAATAGCAACAACTCCTTCGCTTTTTCCCCTATAAGCTATTTTAGTATAGAGATCGCTCTCTACCTCAAATAATTTATTGCTTTTAAAATGGGCGAGCTCTCCATCATCTATCAATTTACGACAAAAAAAAAGCGATTCCACTATATATCCAGCCTCTACTGCAAAGCGAAGCTCTTTTCTTCCCTCAATAACAAATAACCCCCTCTCTCTGCGTTTGGCAGCCTTCTCTTTGAGTTGAATCAACTCTCTAATATTGGGATTTGTTGCCGAAGTGATTTGAACCGCTTCCATTTGATTTTCTGTGATATTGATCGACTACTCCTCTTTAGATTTATCCTCTTTGGTGCGCCCACCCTCGGGTCTCATTTGGGGAAAGAAGAGTACCTCCTGTATAGAGGAAGAGTTGGTTAGAAGCATTGTAAGCCTGTCTATCCCAATACCCAAACCTGCAGTTGGAGGCATTCCATATTCCAAAGCCCTAACAAAATCCATATCTATAAACATCGCCTCGTGGTCGCCCCGCTCTTGTAGCTTTAACTGCTCTTTGAAGCGCTCGAGCTGATCTATAGGGTCGTTCAATTCGCTATAGGCATTTGCTATCTCTTTACCATTGATAAATAGTTCAAATCGTTCGGTAATACCCGCTTCACTTCGATGTTTTTTTGCCAATGGCGAAGTTTCAATTGGGTAGTCGGTAATAAAGGTGGGCTCTATCAGATGCTCTTCGCAATAGTGTCCAAAAATTAGATCTATCAATTTCCCTTTTCCCATTGAGGGGTCTAACCCAATATTTGCTTTTCTACACTCCTCCCTCAGGCTCTCTTCATCCATTCCTCTAATATCTATTCCACCCCACTTGCCAATTGCATCGCCCATTGTTATCCTTTGAAAGGGAGCTTTAAATTCAATTTCTCTCTCTCCTACAACTATAGAACTTTTACCATGTAGCGCAATAACCACCTCCTCTATAAGCTCCTCTACAAACTGCATCATCCACAGATAATCTTTGTAGGCAACATAGAGCTCTAAAACGGTAAATTCAGGATTGTGGGTTCTATCCATCCCCTCATTTCTAAAATCTTTTGCAAATTCATAAACCCCATTAAACCCTCCCACAATTAGTCGTTTTAAATATAGTTCGTTGGCAATTCTCAAATATAGAGGTATATCTAAGGCGTTGTGATGCGTTTTAAAGGGGCGGGCAGCAGCACCTCCAGGAATTGGCTGTAGTATTGGGGTCTCAACTTCCCAATAGCCCTTTGAGTTAAATTTAGAGCGCATTGTATTGATAATGGTGCTCCTTTTAAGGAAAATTTCCCTCACTTTGGGGTTTACAATTAAATCTACATAACGCATTCTATAGCGCTGCTCAGGATCGGTAAATGCGTCGTATAGTTCGCTCTCTTTCTCTTTTACAATAGGGAGTACTCTCAACGATTTGGAGAGAAGCTTAAGCTCCTTTACATGTATTGAGAGTTCTCCTGCCTGAGTTGTGAAGGCAAAGCCTCTAACCCCAATAATATCGCCTATATCTAAAAGTTTTTTAAATACGGTATTATAGAGACTTTTATCTTCGGAAGGGGAGATTGAGTCGCGTTTTATATAGAGCTGGATTCTGCCGCTCTCATCTTGAAGTTCGGTAAACGAGGCGCCTCCCATAACCCTTCTGCTCATTATACGCCCGGCGATAGAGATATCTTGGAAGTTGGCCTCATCGGCCTTATACCCCTCTCTAATTTGACGAACGGTGCAGTTTGTTTTAAACATTTGGGCGGGATAGGGCTCTATCCCCAACTCTCTTAAAGCTGTGAGTGATTGACGACGCAGTGACTCCTGTTCACTAAGTTGGGTATGCTCCATTGGAAATTGGATTTGATTTAGAAATTTGCTCAGTTGGGCAAAATTAGTTTTTTTTTGAGAACTTTAGAAATTAAAGAGTAAGTTTGTACAATATGTCTATTGATAAAAGCTGGATAGTTAAAGAGCAGGGAAATCCCGCAATAGTTAGGGAACTCTCCTCCAATTTGGGTATTGGAGAGGTACTTGCAAACCTTTTGGTTCAAAGGAATATAACCTCTTCTCAAGCGGCACGCACCTTTTTGCGTCCCAATTTAAACCAGCTCCACGACCCCTTTCTAATGAAAGATATGGATCTTGCTGTAGATAGGCTAATTAGGGCACTCGACAGTGGTGAGAAAATTTTGATTTATGGCGACTACGATGTCGATGGCACCACTGCCGTCTCTTTGGTCTTCTCCTTTTTAAGCAAATTTCAGGGGGCCAATTTAGACTACTATATTCCCGATAGATATAGCGAAGGATATGGAATCTCATATAAAGGGATTGAGTATGCATATAAGAACAGCTTCTCTCTTATTGTTGCTCTCGATTGCGGTATTAAAGCAATTGAGAAGGTTGAATATGGGGCCTCTAAGGGGGTAGATTTTATAATTTGCGACCACCATCTTCCAGATGAAACACTGCCTACTGCCTGTGCGGTATTAGATCCAAAGAGGAGCGACTGTACCTATCCATTTAAAGAGTTGTCGGGGTGTGGGGTTGGTTTTAAACTTATGCAGGCATTGGCTATTAGAAAAGGGGTTCCGGAAGAGTCTCTCTTCTCTCTTTTAGATTTCGTGGCTGTGAGTATAGCGGCCGATTTGGTTCCTATTGTGGGTGAAAATAGGGTACTTGCCTATGAGGGGTTAAAACGGCTCAATAGTAATCCAAGTAAGGGGCTCTTATCTATAATTAAACTCTCCGGCTTAGAGAAGCACGATATTAAGATAGACGATATTGTCTTTAAGATAGGGCCACGAATTAATGCTGCCGGAAGAATGGAGTCGGGGAGAACGGCTGTAGATTTACTTACCACCGGCAGTGATGTTAAAGCTAAGGAGATAGGGGAGACTATCAACAGCCATAACGACGAAAGGAAATTTGAGGATAGAAGAATAACTCAAGAGGCTATAGAGATGGCCTCCAATATGAAGAACTTTGAGGATCTTAAAGCTACGGTCCTTTACAATCCCGATTGGCATAAGGGGGTTTTGGGCATTGTTGCCTCAAGGTTGGTTGAGAATTTTTACAAACCCGCTATTGTTCTCTGTAAATCAAACAATCTTATCACCGGTTCGGCAAGAAGCATTCCCGGCTTTGATCTCTATGAGGCTATAGAGCACTGTTCCCATCTTTTAGAGAATTTTGGCGGCCATATGTATGCTGCGGGTCTCACTATAAAAGAGGAGAATTTCAACAGTTTCAAAGAGCGCTTTGAGAATTTTGTAGCTGAGAGAATAACCCCCGAAGATCTGATTCCAGTTATAAATGTTGACTCCTTCTTAGATTTTAAACAGATAACCCCAAGATTTTTAAACATTTTAAAACAGTTTCACCCCTTTGGACCGGGAAATCCCTCGCCAATCTTTATTACCGAAAAGGTTTATGACAATGGCAATGGGAGAAAGGTTGGGGCCGATTCGGGACATCTGAAGCTTGAACTGATTCAGGAGGATCACTTTCATAGACACCTCTCTGCTATTGCATTCAACAGATCGGAACATTTTGATCATCTAAAAGAGGGAAATCCTGTAAATGTCTGCTATTCGGTAGCCGAAAACTACTATCGCGGTATAGCAAATATCCAATTGAGGGTTATCGATATTAAAATGATGGAGGAGCCTATCTAAACCTCTTCTCTCCAAATAGAGTTGAACTCTCTACTCTATTGAAAGCCGATGCTCAATCTTTTCTACTATCTCATTAACAGTTAGACTATCTACCCGTATTACCATATGGGAGGCGTAGTTGTATCCAAATTCTCTCTCAAGAAAAAGGGTCTGCAGCCGATTGGTAGCAAATTGATTGTTGGAGTCTGTAAGGAGGGGTCTTTTAACGAAACTGCGCTCTATCCTTGAAGCTATTGTCTCTATTGAAGCTATAAGATAGATACAGAAGGTGTTGTTTTTGATAAGCTCTCTGCTCTTTGGAGAGAGAAGAGTTCCTCCTCCAAGTGAGAGGATAAAAGAGTGCTCCCCCCGCTCCTCAATAAGTTCGGCCAATGCTTTTTCCTCTAACTCTCTAAAGACTCTCTCCCCTCTGGTCGAAAAGAGTTCGCTTACCGATACTCCACCCTCTTTACTTTCGATATAGTGGTCTAAATCTACCATTTGTAGATTAACTCTTTTAGAGAGCTCTTTGGCAACTATACTTTTGCCGGCGCCCATAAATCCGGTGATAGAGACAATCATTGCAAAAAATAGTCAATTTAATTAAAAGAGTGTGGGACTCTCTTTGCCCTCCTTTTCTACTACCTCTTTACTACTATTCTCATCTTTCACTTCACTACCACTCTCATCTCTCTCCTCTTTTTCAATAAAGTTGAGACTCTCTACAATTAGTGTTGAGACTCTCTTTCCTTTGGCCCTGAAACTCTTGGCGGCAATAAAGGCTGCACCATCTATTGAGAGTGGTGCACGATTTTGATTTTTACCACCAAAAGTTACTTCAACAATTGGATTATTATCCTGAGAGATAGAGTGTAGGTAGGACCCTTCACTATCACTTATAAAGAGTTGGGGAGTGTCGTCGCTCTCTACAAAATTGAATCGTTTAATATAGAAGTAGCCGCTTGCCCCTTCGAAATAGAGTGCAGAATAGATCTTTTGGTCATTTAGTTTCTCTACTTTTAAAATCTTGCCGGGGAAACGGTTGCTAAGATCAAATCCCGAGGTGTAAAATGTTCCATCTTTGCAGATAACCAGTACTCTATCTTCTTCGGAAAACTCTCCAAGATACTCCCCACGGGAGTCGCTGTTTAATCTGTTGATATCGGTGTCAAACCAAAGTTCAACTCCACCAAATTGAGATACCCCTTTAGATTTCAGTTCTATCTTGTGGATTGAGTTTTTAGTAAGGATATTCCCCTTTACCCCCCTTCCTCTAATAGCCAAATTGGCAAAATCGAACTCGAACAGAAGCTTCTTAAGCTTGGGCTTTCCTTTTAAAAATACCTTTATCACCTCTCCCTCTCCGTTGGGATTTACTGTAAACCACAACACTCTGCTTCCCGCTTTTCCTTGTGTTATATCGTAAGCGCGGTCACGGGTAACTCCAGAGACAGCAAAACGCTTAACAAACGAGTGGCCACTCTTTCCATCTCTATAGGCCACATTGTATATAGTTCGTTCATCGTTTCTGGTAAATACCGCCAAGTGAATTATATCCTTTCCAATAAACTGTTTTTCGGAAAGCTTGGTTACCATAAATGTCCCCTCTCTTAAGAAGATTATAATATCGTCTAAATTGGAACAGTCGCAAATAAATTGAGCCCCCTCGTCTCGTCTTAAATCTGTTCCAATAAAACCCTCTTTAAGATTGGCATAGAGCTTGGCATTAGAGGCTGCTACCCGTGTAGCCTCTATTGTCTCAAAGCTTGTGAGGGTAGTTTTTCGGGGGTAGAGATGGCCATACCTCTTTTTAAGAGAGAGAAGATATGTTATGGTGTATTGAGTAAGATTTTTTAGATTTGATTGAGCCTCTTTTATCTCCTTCTCTACTTTTGAAATGTACTTTTCAATCTCCTTGAGATCGAAGCGTGAAATTTTTCTAACCGGCTTCTCTACCAATCTTGTTACATCGTCGGGTCTAATTTGGCGTTTTAATCGATCTTGATATTTCTTTAGCTCATTCTCAATCTCCTCAAGCTGCTGCTCCCAACTGTTGGCCCTATTTTCAAGAAGACGGTAGATTCTCTCTTCAAAAAATATCTTCTCTATTGAGCTATAGTGCCATGAGTTTGAAAGCTCCTCCAATTCAATCTTTAGTTCCTCTTCCAACAACGATTTTGTACGGAGGCAGCTACTCTTTAAAATTTGATCCACCCCAATAAAGTGGGGATGATTCTCTACTATAACTGTAGAGTTTGGAGAGATAGATATTTCGCAGTCGGTAAAGGCATACAGAGCATCTATTGTTTTGTCGGGGGAGGTGTCGGGCTGAAGCTGTATTACAATCTCTACTCCACTAGAGGTGTTGTCGTCAATTTTTCTTACTCTAATTATCCCCCTTTCGTTGGCTCTAATAATTGAATCGATCAATTTAGAGGTTGTAAGACCAAAAGGGAGCTCTTTAATAACTAAGCTTCTTCTGTCGATCTTCTCAATTTTTGCTCTAACTTTTATCTGAGAGCCTCTTACTCCCCAATTGTATTTAGAGCAATCTGCCATTCCACCAGAGGGAAAGTCTGGAAAGAGAAGAAACTCCTCTCCTTTTAGGTGGGCAACAGAGGCCTCTATCAACTCATTGAAATTATGGGGCATAATTTTAGATGCCAACCCTACTGCTATACCCTCTACACCCATAGCCAGCAGGATTGGAAACTTTGCGGGGAGTAGTATAGGTTCATTCTCGCGCCCATCGTACGAAGGGGTCCACTTGGTTGTTTTTGGATTGAAGAGAACCTCTCTTGCAAAGGGGGTGAGCCGCGCCTCTATATAACGGGGAGCTGCAGCCCCATCGCCCGTGAGGGTGTTGCCCCAGTTTCCCTGACAATCTATAAGTAGGTCTTTTTGACCCAACTGTACTAAAGCGTCGCCAATTGATGCGTCGCCATGGGGGTGAAACTGCATAGTGTGACCTATAATATTGGCCACTTTATTATATCTACCATCATCCATTCTCTTCATTGAATGGAGAATCCTTCTTTGTACAGGCTTCAAGCCATCTTCTACAGCCGGAATAGCCCTCTCTAAAATAGAGTATGAGGCATAGTCAAGAAACCACTCTTTGTACATTCCGCTAAGTTTGTACCTCTTCTCTCCCTCATTGATAAGCTTTTCATATCTATTGCTCTCTTCTACAGCGGAGTTCTCTTCATAGGTGTACTCCTTCCCCTCATTATTGAAATTGGAATTACTCATCTTTTTATTAATAGTTTACTCTTGGATATAGCCGAAATCTTTAAGCTTCGCACTATCTTCCCGCCACTTGGGACTCACTTTCACAAATATCTGTAAAAATAGCTTTTTATCAAAAAATGTCTCCATCTCCAATCGTGCCATTGTGGCAACTCTCTTTAAAGCCTCCCCTCCTTTACCTATTATAATTCCTTTTTGAGACTCACGGGCAACATAGATAATAGCAGATATACGATTGATTTCAGGCTCCTCTTTAAACTCCTCAATTACAACTTCGGTGCTATAAGGTATCTCTTTTCTATATTGGATAAAAATTTTCTCTCTAATTATCTCAGAAGCAAAGAACCGTAGCGTGCGGTCTGTAAGACTCTCTTTGTCGTACCAAGGGGGATTTTTTGGAAGTAGCTCTAAAATTCGATTGAAGAGTGAGTGGAGATTGAACTTTTCGGTGGCCGAGATAGGAAATATCTCTCCATTGGGGAGTAATCCTCTCCAATACTCTACAAGCTCTTCCAAACTCTCTTGATTGCTCAAATCTATTTTATTGATAGCTATAAGAAGAGGAGCCTCCATACTATTTAATCTTTTGAGCAGCTCTTGCGACAGTGCCCTTCTCTCTATAGAGTCTGTTACATAGAGCACTATATCTGTATCGTGAAGGGCGCTTTTTACATAGCCCATCATACTCTCCTGAAGCTTATATTTGGGCTCAATAATACCTGGAGTATCTGAATAGATTATCTGATAATCCTCTCCATTTACTATACCCATAACCCTATGGCGTGTAGTTTGAGCTTTAGATGTTACTATAGAGAGCTTTTCGCCAACTAAGGCATTCATTAGGGTAGACTTTCCAACATTTGGGTGTCCTACAATTGTTACAAAGCCCGCTCTATGTTCACTGGAAGTTGGATTACTCATAAGCCCCCATCTTTAACATACTAATCTCTTTATCGGTTAAATATCGCCATGAACCTCTCCTTAAGTCCCGTTTGGTCAAGCCGGCAAAATAGACTCTATCCAAATGTTTAACCCTATGTCCAAAATGTTCAAAAATTCTCCGAACAATCCTATTGCGCCCGGAGTGGATCTCAATCCCAATCACGCTTCTCTCTCCATCTACAAAGGAGAGTGCATCGGCTTTAATAAAGCCATCCTCTAAAGTTATACCATCTAAAATTTGATTGAAGTTGAGCTGGGTGAGCTCTTTATCTAAAGTAACCGAATATATTTTCCTATGGTTGTTGGAGGGGTGTGTAAGTTTATTGCAGAGCTCCCCATCATTGGTGAGCAACAAAACTCCTGTACTCTTTTTATCTAATCTTCCTACCGGAAAAACTCTCTCCTTACACTTTCCCTCAATTAAATCGATAACATTTTTATCGGCATAGGGGTCGGAGAGGGTAGTTACAAAATCTTTGGGTTTATTCATTAGAATATAGACATCCCTTTCACCCTTCAATAGCTCTCCATTGTATCTCACCTTGTCGTTTGGGAAGACTTTTGCGCCCATTTGGGTCACCACCTTTCCATTGACTGTTATCAAACCGGCCTCTATATATTTGTCTGCTTCTCTACGGGAGCAGATACCGGAGTTTGCAATAAATCGGTTTAATCTTATCTCTTCCTCTCTCTTGCCAGCCTCACTCCTCCTGCCCGCCTCAATTCTCCTGCTACCGATTCTGCCCTTTCCCTCCTCTTTTTTATAGCCGCCTCTTGGTGCTCTTCCTCTCCCTTCACCCCGTGGTGCTCTTTCTCTTTTTTCCTCAATTGGCTCCCTTTTTTTGTTGAAATTGAGCTCTCTTTTATCTTTTTTCATCTATCTTTATTTATTGGCAAATTTATACCAAATATGGTAAATAATCCTATTTTAATTTTTTATTATGGTAAAAGTACCTATTAAGAGAGGAAGAGCTACAAAACTGTCGGAGAATTTTAGGGTCTCTCTTCGTTCAATTGCCGGTACAAAATTGCGATCGACTCTCACCATCGCTATTATAGCAATTGGAATAACATCTTTGGTAGGAATCTTAACTACAACCGAAGCTATAACCGGTGTTATGAAGAGCAGTTTTGGAAAGATGGGTTCTCTCTCTTTCTCTTTAACCTCTTTGCGATCTCTCCCCCCTTTGAATATGGGTAGAAGGATTAATAAAAGAGCTATAAAGTATAATCAGGCTCAACTTTTTACCGAAAGCTTTGAGAGCAGCTCCTTAGTGACAATCTATACAAGAGCTGCAGTTAATATTGCCCTTGAGAGTGAGAATGCAACCTCTAATCCAACTTTTTCTATATGGGCTGTAGATGAAAACTATCTTCAATTTATGGCCATCTCAATTGCACAGGGGAGATATTTTAATAGTAACGATTTTGAAAGGGGGCTCTCTTATGCCGTAGTTGGTGCAAATGTGGCTAAAGCTCTCTTTAAGAGAGGAGAGGCACTTGGCTCAATAGTTAGATACGGCTCCTTTAAATTTAGAATAATAGGGGTGTTGGAGCCAATAGGAGAGACATTTGGAGGAAGTGTAGATTCTCAAGTATGGCTTACTATACCCTATGCCAGAGCAACTTTGTTAAGAGATATAGCAGGGTACTCTATTGGTATTCAGCCTAACGACAATAGCGAAGATGCGATGGTAGAGGCGGAACAGCTCCTTAGATCTATTCGGAGATTGAGACCAACAGACAAAACAGATTTTAGAATTGTAAAGGCCAATGCATTTTTAGAAGATTTGGAAGGTGTACTCTCCTATGTTACAATAGCTGCATTTATTGTGGGAGTTATAACTCTCCTTGGAGCCACAGTGGGGTTGATGAATATTATGTTGGTTTCGGTTAAGGAGA
>Ga0265293_10007270_pt1 | contig 17173 bp, 6 predicted proteins | sample Munlanlewell138R_FD_192505 | JGI IMG/M metagenome (GOLD analysis project Ga0265293, IMG submission 192505) | Leachate microbial communities from a municipal landfill in Southern Ontario, Canada - Leachate well 138R | ecosystem: Engineered > Solid waste > Landfill > Unclassified | place: Canada...
GTGCCTTCGAGGTCGAAGCGGCGGCGGAGGCGGTTTTCCAGGAAGCGGAGGTAGCTGGGGTGCAGCACGTCCAGGCGCTTGGCCTTGATGACCACCTGGATGTGCGGCGGTGCCACGTCCGTTTGCGTCATGCCCAGGATTTTGGGCGGGGACGGACCCTTGCCCTTGCTGGGCAGGTGGGCCTTCACGGCGCCCTTCAGGAAGACGTCCAGTTCTTCGTCCGTCAGCTTGGTGAAGCGGCGGCGCTGGATGGCGTCCACTTGCTCGAAGACGTTTTGGATACGCTGGCCTTCCTTGGCGGAGGCGAACAGCACGGGCGCCCAGGTGAGGAACGGCAGGTGCGCGGCGATGTACTTCTTGAAGGCGTTGACGGTGTCCGGCTTTTTGTCCGGCACCAGGTCCCATTTGTTCGCCACCACGATGACGCCGACGTGGGCGTCCTTGAGCATGCCCGCCAGCGTGCGTTCCTGCGCGCCGATGGGTTCGTTCACATCCATGACGAACAGGGCGACGTCGCAGCGGCGCAGCATGTTGCGCGCGCGTTCCACGCCCGCTTGTTCCAACCCGCCCGTTTCCCGCACGCGGGCCTTTTTGCGCATGCCCGCGGTGTCCACGAACACGTACGAGCGGTCGCCGACCTGCACGCGGACGTCGTTGGGTTCGCGCGTGGTGCCCGCCACGGGGCTGACGATGAAGCGTTCTTCGCCCAGGATAGCGTTGAGCAGGGAGGACTTGCCGACGTTCGGCTTGCCGATCACCGCCACGCGCACGGCGTGCACCTGGCTGATGTCCGCCGGTTCCTTGCCGAGTTCCTTGAGCAAATCGTAGGCGTGGTCCAGCAGGTCGCCGATGCCGGTGCCTTTGACGGCGGAGACGGGCAGGGGGGCGGGCAGGCCCGGGAACTGCCATTCCTTGTTGTGCGCCGTTCCCGCCGTGGCCAGAGTTTCGGCCTTGTTGCCCACCACCACGACCGGCTTGTCGCTTTTGGCCAGCATGCGTGCCAATTCCCGTTCCTGGGGCAGGGCGCCGGTTTTCAAGTCCACCACGAAGAAAATCACGTCGGCCTTTTGCATGGCGATTTCGGCCTGGCGGATGACGTTGCGTTCGATTTCACCGGAGGCGTCCACGTCCAAGCCGCCCGTGTCTACCACGTTGACGATGCGGCCGCGCCACAGGCATTCGCCTTCCAGGCGGTCCCGCGTGGTGCCGGCTTCGTCCGAAACCAGCGCCTTTTGCGTTTCGGTGAGGCGGTTGAACAGGGTGGATTTGCCCACGTTGGTGCGGCCGACCAGGGCGATGGCGGGGACGGAGGAGGAAGAGGGCATAGGGCGAAACGAAAGGCCGCGGAAGCGCGGCCTGTTTCTTATTCAAGGTTGGCGGAATTTTGCCCTAAAACGACCAGGAAGTCAATATCCGGCTGGCTGGTCGGTGCCTGGGTGCCTCCGGGCGGGGCGGGGGTGCCGTCCACGCGCGCCAGCAGGGTATTGAAGGCCTCGGCGTCCTTGCCGCCGGTGAGGTCGTACACCAGGGTGCGGGCCAGGCCGCGTTCCTCGGCATTGCCGATGCCCGTGACCTCGAAGCCGTCGGTTTTGAGCGCCAGGGAGAAGCGGTGCGCCAAGCCGGTGACGGCGGTGGCGTTTTGCACTTCCACCCGGCCCAGGCGCTTGGGAGCGGTGGGGGTGGCGGCGCCGTCTTCGAACACGCGTTCGGCCGCCTCGCGCACGGGGCGCCAGTCGTCGTTCTTCGGCAGCAGGACGTACGCGCCGTTGAGCGACGTGGCGTACAGCGGGGAGGCGTTGGACGAATCCAGCACCGTGGTGCGCAGGGTCGACACGTCGAAGTCCTTCAACTCATTGGCCAGACGCAGCAGTTCCCACGTTTCAAAGTTCGTGGCGATGTTGCGCTGCAGGGTGTCCCGCATCTGGTTCAAGCGGACGGGGTTGAGCAGGGTGCCGGCGGAGAAGACCTTTTCCTTCACCGCGGCGATGACCTTCTGCTGGCGGCGGGAGCGGGCGAAGTCGGAGGCCTCGCCGTTGGTGCCGTAGCGGGAGCGGACGTATTTGAGCGCGGTGTCGCCGTCCATCTGCGTCCATCCTTCGGTGAACCGCAGCGTTTCGAACCGGCAGTCGTACACGGGAACCAGCACGGCCTCGCCCGTTTCCGGGTCGATCCGTTCGGCGGAGCCGCAGCTGGCGTATTCCATGCCGTGCGTGGGGTACCGGCTGTCTTGGAACGAGCGGTCCACGTACACGTCGATGCCGCCCACGTCGTCGATGAGCTGGGCGAAGCCGTCGAAGTCCACGCGCAGGTAGTAGTCCACGGGCTGGCCGAAGACCTGTTCCACCGTGCGGGCGGCCAACAGGGGGCCGCTGCCGCGTTCCGCGGTTTCGCCGTAGGCGTTGGCGGCGTTGATTTTCCGCTGGCCGAAGCCGGGAATGTCCACGGCCATGTCGCGCGGGATGGACAGCAGGCCGACCTCGCCGGTGGACGGGCGCCAGCTGGCCAGCATGATGGTGTCGGTGAGCTGCGCCCCTTCGTGGCCTTCGCCGCCGATGCCCATGAGCAGGATATTCACGCGGTCCCGGTCTTCGCCGCGCAGTTCCCGGTCCCCGGCGGTCACCAGCTGGCGGATGGTGCCGAAGAAGGAAAACGACGTGCGCGCCTCGCCGTTGGTGGCCACGCGGTACGACAATGCCCCCGCCACGACCACGGCAAACACGCCCACCACCACGGCCGCCTTACCGAAAAAAAGAAGCGGCTTGCGCGGGCGCGGCTCGGGATCGCCCGGCGGCGGAGCCTGCGGGCGCAGCAGGTCTACCTGCGGCGGTTCGGTCGGTTGCGAGGCCGGTTCCATAGCGTCCATCACTGTAGACAAAAAAACGCGCCGGGACAAGAAACAAAAACGCCCCCGCGCATGCGGAGGCGTTTTTGGTGGATGTTGCTGGGATCGAACCAGCGACCTCACCGATGTGAACGGTGCGCTCTAACCAGCTGAGCTAAACATCCGTGCGGAAGGAAAATAGCACGGGCGCCGGAAACGTTCAAGTCGCGCCCCTTCGACCCTTGCTCCGGGCGGTTTCGCGTGCTATGCTTGGCGCAATCTTGCCTTTTGCCTATGGCCACGGCCCGTCTTGATTCCTTCCTGCACCGTACGTTCGGCCCCACGGGCGCGGCGGCGGTCCTCTTCGTCATCGAAGTCCTGCAAATCGTCATCGTTTCGGCGGCCATCGTCCTGCCCATCCGCTACTTCCTGATCCAGCCGTTTAACGTGCGGGGCGCGTCCATGGAGCCCAGCTTCTACGACAACGAATACCTCATCATCGACGAAATCTCCTATCGCTTCCGGGAGCCGCAGCGCGGGGAAGTGGTGGTATTCCGCTATCCCCTGGATCCCAGCCAGTATTTCATCAAGCGGGTGATCGGCCTGCCGGGCGAAACGGTGGAGGTCACGGACGGCCGCGTGACGGTGTTCAATCGCGTGCATCCGAACGGCACGGTGCTGGAGGAATCGTACTTGGAAGGCGTCGTCACGCACGGCAAGAAGAAAACCACCCTGGCCGACGGCGAATACCTCGTCCTCGGCGACAATCGCGGCGAAAGCCTGGACTCCCGCAGTTTCGGCCCCGTCAAACGCACGGACATCGTCGGGCGGGTGTGGGTACGGGGATTGCCCGTTTCCCGCGCGTCCATCTTCCAACCTCCCGAATACGGGTTTTAGCCCCTCTCCCTCTCCTCTATGACCGCCAAAAAACCCGCCGCTCCCAAGAAGAAGACGGAAGAGCCAAAGGCGAAACCCGCCGCGCCCGCCACGCCCGCCGCGGGTGGGAAGGAAGCCGCGCCGGCCAAGAAAACCAAGCCGGCCCCGGAATTGCTGCGCGGATTCCGCGACATCCTGCCGGAGGAACAGCCCCGCTGGCAGAAGTTGCGCGACACGGTCCGCGCCCTGGCCGAAGCGTACAGCTTCGACCGCATCGACACGCCGATTTTGGAGCGCGTCGAGCTGTTCCAGCGCACGGTGGGCAAGCAAACCGACATCGTGGAGAAGGAAATGTACGCCTTCACCGACGCGTCGGAAGAACAGGTCGCCCTGCGCCCGGAAGCCACGGCGTCCGTTGCGCGCGCCTACGCCAACCACGGCATGTTCAACCTGCCCCAGCCGGTGAAGCTGTGGTACGAGGGCCCCATGTTCCGCCACGAGCGTCCGCAAGCCGGCCGCTATCGTCAGTTCCACCAGGCCGGATTCGAGGTGCTCGGGTCGGCCGAAGCCATCATGGACGCCCAGCTCATCATGATCGCCGTGCAGATCATGAAGGACATCGGCCTGCCCACGGTGGTACAGATCAACTCCATCGGCACGCCGGAAACCCGCCAGGCGTACCTGGCCGAATTGACCAGCTATTTCCGCCCGCACCGCGCCAAGCTGTCGGAAGACGACAAGCGCCGCCTGCAGAAGAACCCGCTGCGGATTTTGGACAGCAAGGATCCCACGGTGCAGGAATTGCTGGCGAACGCCCCGCCCATCGTGGACTGGCTGGACGAAACGTCCAAGGCCCACTTCACCAAGGTGCTCGAGTTTTTGGACGAAGTGGAAATCCCCTACGTGCTCAATCCGCACTTGGTGCGCGGGTTGGACTACTACACCCACACGGTGTTCGAGCTGTGGGAGGCGGGGGACACCGGCGAACGGGCGCAAAACGCCCTGGCCGGCGGCGGCCGCTACGACGGCTTGCTGGAACTGCTTTCGGGCCGTCCCACGCCCGCCTGCGGCTTCGCCATCGGCATGGAACGCGTGGCGCGCACCCTGGCGGAGCGCAACCTGCCCGGCACGGGCCGCCCAGCGCCGCAGGTCTTCTTCGCCCAGCTGGGCGACGCCGCCCGCCGCGTGGGCCTGAAACTCTACGAGCAATTCCGCCAAGGCGGCATTCCCGTGGCCGAGGCCTTCGGCAAGAACGCCCTGAAAACCCAGTTGGAATCGGCCAACAAGCTGGGCGTGCCCTACACGCTCATCATCGGCCAAAAGGAGGTGCTGGACGGCACGGTGATCATCCGCGACATGGATTCCGGCGCCCAGGAAATCGCCGACCGGGAAAAGATCGTTTCCCTCATGAAACGCAAGCTCTCCGGCGCGCCGGAGGCGGGCGAGGCGCAGGCGTAAACGCGGCCGCCGCGTAATCTTGACAGGAAACGCCCGGTCGCCTATCATTCCGCACATCGATTTTCCCTTACTTTTTATCCATTCCGCCTGTGTCCGTTGTTGAAACCAAGCGTCGCAAGGGCGAGAGCTTCGACGGCCTGCTGCGTCGCTTCACCCGCCGGGTGCAGTCCAGCGGCAAGCTGCTGGAAACCCGCAAGTTCCGCTTCCACGTCAAGGAGCCGAACAAAACGACCCAAAAAGAAAGCGCCATCCGCCGCATCACCACCCGCGCCCAGCGCGACTACCTGATGAAAGTCGGCAAGCTGGTGGAAGACAAGAAGCGCGGCCGCGGCCGCCGCTAAGCAAAAGGACCCGGCCGGGTCCTTTTCTGCTATGATATCCCCATATGTCCCTCATCGCCCAAATCACCGAAGACATGAAGAACGCCATGAAGGCGAAGGATGAAGCCGCGCTCGGCACCATCCGGATGTTGAAGTCGGCGTTGAAAAACAAGCAGATTGATTTGTACGGGGCGGAAGCCAAGGAATTGACCGACGACGAAGTAACGGCGTTGATCAAGACCCAGATCAAGCAATTGAAGGACGCGGCCGACACGTTCACTACGGGGGGCAGGGAAGACCTGGCCGCCTCCTCGTTGGCGGAAATTACCGTGTTGGAACGGTACTTGCCCGCTCAGATGGACGACGCCGCGTTGGCAGCCACGGTGAAGGACGCCCTCGCCGCCGGGGGGTTCACCAGCAAGGCCGATGCTGGCAAGGCCATGGGCGCCGCCATGAAAGCGGTGGCGGGTCAGGCCGACGCCGGGCGCGTGAAAGCGGTGGTGGAATCCCTGCTGGCCGCGCTGGTGCTGGGGATTGTGGCTGTGGCGGTTGCGCCGGAAGCGGCACATGCCGCCGTGGGCGCGACGGCGTTCTCTCCCTTGCCGTACGTTGAATACGCCCTGCGCGCCGCCCGCGGCTTCGCGTTGCTGATGGGCCTGGTCGCGCTCAACTCCCTGCTGGTCGGCAGCTTCAAGTACATGGTCGCCGGCGGGCGGGACACGGACAAAGACAACGCCCAACGGCAAATCATGGGCGGCACGCTCGGCACGCTGGTGGTGGCCGGTCTGTTCGCGGGCCTGACGGTGTCGCTGTACCAGATATAGAAGGAACGCACGCACGCCCCGCGGTTCGTGAAATCAAAACGCCTCCCGTCAGGAGGCGTTTTATGGTATCCTGTCGGCAACCGTTACGTTTTTCCGCGTTGACGTATGCCATTCCTCTCGCGCCGCCGCGCTGCGCTGCTTCTCGGATGTGTTCTTGCCGTGGTTTTCGCGTCCGCCGCGCCCGAGGCGTTCGCCCAGCTGCAATCCCAGACGTTGCAGGACTTTGAAGCCGCCACCGTGTTGCCGTCCACGCCGCTCCCCATCATCATTGCCCGCATCATCCGGGCCATTTTCGGCGTCTTGGGCATCGTGCTGACGTGTTTGGTTATCTACGCGGGGTTCCTCTACATGACGGCGGGCGGGGATCCGGCCAAAACCACCAAGGCCAAGGACATCATCAAGAACGCCATCATCGGCTTGATTATCGCCCTGTCGGCCTTCGCCATCACGCAGTTCGTGTTGAACCGCCTGTTGGCCGCCGCCGGGCTGCTCGGCACCATCCGCGGCACGGCCGTGGAACGGTATAGCGAACCCCTGGCCGCCGCGCTCAACGGCCGCGTGATTCGGGACCATTATCCGCCCCGCGACGCCGTGGACATTCCGCGCAACACCAAAATTATGGTGACGTTTGCAGAACCCATCCACCCGGCGGACGTCATCGCGGTTCGGGACGAGGAAGAGGGTGAAACGCCGCAGGGGACCCTGAATGCGGACCGCGTGAAGATTTATCCGGCGGCCGAGGGGTCAAACGCCGCCCTGGATTCGGACGACGTGCGCGTGTTTTTGAGCGCGGACGGGCAAACGGCGGTCTTCGCGCCCGTGGGCCTGCTCGGCAACGCCTCCGCTCCCATGAATTACACCGTGTCCCTGCGGCCCACCATCCGCACGGCCGACGGCCCCGGCTTGTTGACGCAAGAGTACGCGTGGACGTTCGAAGTATCCACGTTCGTTGATTTGACGCCGCCAAAGGTCGTTTCCGTCCTGCCGCGTGCCAATGCCGAGCACGCCCCCAACGTCACGGTGGAAATCACTTTCAACGAAGCCATGGATCCGGTGGCTGCCAGCGGCGTATTCACCGACGCGGGGTTCACCAACATCCGGGTGTTGGACGGCGAAACGACCGTGCCCGGAACGTATGAGATCAGCAACGGGTACCGCACCGTGAGTCTGACCACGGACGACCAATGCGCCCAGGACATGTGTGGCAACATCGTGTACTGCCTGCCGCGCGATACAAACCTGACCGTTCTCGCCCGCGCGGCGTCGTTGGACGGGGAAGGGCCGCAGGCGCGCATCGTGGGCGGCGGATACGACGGCTTGGTGGATGCGGCCGGCAATTCTCTGGATGGTAACGGAGACGACGTTGCGGATGGGCCAGACACGGATAATTACGATTGGACGTTCCGCACGTCCAACGCCATCGACACCCGCAGCCCCGCGCTCATTTCGTTGGAGCCGGAGATTCTGGGCGAATTCGCAAATACCACGGCGCCCGTGGAACTCACCTTCAACATGCCGATGAAGACGTCTTCGTTGTCCAATGCCAACGTCCAATTGTGGCCGGATCCATATTACGCATTCTGGTTCGTTACGCGGTCGGATTTGATGGAGGCGACCCCGCTGTTGACGGAACGCACCAAGGTGTCGGTCAACCACGCCATGATGATCAGCAGCGAGGAAGGCGGCTACGACTATTACCCGTTGGTGACGGACGGCGTGCGCGGCAACAACCAGTTCTGCTATATGCCGGCGGCCGGTCCCGGTACGGGTTCGGACGGCACCTGCGCCGTTACGGAAAGCGCTCCGTACTGCTGCAACGGCCAGCCGTCCACCACTGCTTGTACGGCGGGCGGCACGCCGTCGCGTCCGCTCCCTCCCACGCCTTAACCCACGCACATGAACCGCGCCCGTTTCTCCTTCCTTGCCGGATTTCTCCTCGCTCTCGTGGTCGGGGCGGGATTATTGGCCGCCGCGCCTGCCTGGGCGCAGCAGGCCGGCACGGACATTACCGGTATCCGTGCGTTTACCGAGGCCGCCGGGTTCACGTCCCAGCCGCCGCTGCCCGTTATCATCGGCCGCCTCATCCGCACGGTGATCGGCTTTTTGGGCATTGTCGTCGTTGGGATCGTTATCTACGGCGGCTTTTTGTACATGACGGCCGGCGGGGACCTGGAACGCGTAAAAACGGCCAAACGCCTGCTGCGCAACGCCGTGATCGGCCTCGTGCTCATCTTGTCCTCGTTCGCCATCGCGTCGTTCATCATTAGCCGGCTGACGGACGCTTTGGGCGTCGGAACGATCGGTACGGACCCGCCGCCGGGTTGTCCGCTTTGCGACGGCATCAACCCGCCCGGCGCGCATTTCGCCCTGGACGGCTGGAACGAGCAGTGCAGCGGCATCCTTCAAAACACCCAGTTGCAATTCGCCTTCACCCAGGCCGTACGCGCGTCCACCGTCACGGACCCGTCGCGCCCGGGCATCGTCATTCGCGATCCGGCGGGGAACGCGGTGCCGGGCACGTTCAACGTGCGCGGCAAAACCGTCACGTTCATCCCGGAACAGGTGTGCGAGGGCGCACCCACGGAACGCTGCTTCGCGCCGGATACCACGTACAACGTCGTGTTCAATCCGACCGTGTTGCGCAGTTCGACCAACCGGACCTTCGAATGCGGCGGCTTGCTCGCTCCCTGCGTTCTGTCCTTCCGTTCCGGTTCCCAGGTGGACGCCTCTCCTCCGGCGGCGGCCATGACCATGCCGGACGTTTCCGGCGTGACGGTTCCGTACCCGGAACGCGTGGGGCTGCAGGTGGAAGCAGCGGACGACGTCGGCGCCTCGATGGCCTTGTTCTACGTCGAGCGGAACGCGGACCCCGTGTATGCCGCCGTCACGGACACGTTGATGCCGCTCACCCAGTTTTCCACGGACAATATCGAATGGGACACCAGTCCGTACGTTCCCCGCGGCTATGACGTCTTCGCGGAGGTGTTGGACTGCGCGGGGCATGAAACGACCACCGCGGCCGTGCGCGTGAACCTCGTTCCCGCCCATTGCGCCAACAACATCCAGGACGGCGACGAAACGGGATTGGACTGCGGCGGCTCCTGCGGCGCCTGTGCGGGCGGGGCCTGCACCGCCTCCTGGCAGTGCGGCAACGGCCTGTCCTGCATGGACGGGACCTGCGTGAGCACGCCGCGCATCGACCGCGTGCTGCCCGGCGACGGTGCGCCCGCCAACCTCATTACGATCTTCGGCGTCGGGTTCGGGGAGGAAGCCGGCACGGTGGTCTTCTTGGGCGACCCGGACGACCCGTCGGACGACGTCGTCGTTCCGTCGTTTACCTCGCCCCAATGCGACGCCACCTGGTTGCCGAGGCAAGTCATCGTCCAGGTGCCGGATGCGGCGGTGTCCGGCCCGTTGGAAGTGCGCGCGGCCGCGTACGCGACCGACCCAACCAAAGCCGACCGCACGGACAATGATTTTGGTCCGCGCATTTCGGATTTCAACGTGAACGACGTGGTCCGGCCCGGGTTGTGCGCCGTTACGCCCGCCGCGGGCCTCGGTGGCATCACCACCCAGTTGGCAGGCGTGAATTTCGGCGCGAGCCGGGGATTGTCCACGGTGTATTTCACGTCGTACCTTGCCGCCGCGTACGGCGCGTGGAGCCCCACCTCCGCCCAAGTGACCGTGCCGCGGCTGGATCCGCGCGGCTACGACGTGCAGCTGTTCACGGGTGGATGGTTCTGCCAGGGAACGACCACCGCCTGCACGCCGGACAACAACACCTGCGGTGAGGGCATTGCCTGCGTTTCCGCCCGCCAGGGGTCCAACCCCGTGGCCTTCACCGTTCCGTTGCAGAGCCAGGAAACGCCGCCGCGCATCGTGTCCGTGGACACGGGGTGGCGCGCCTGCCAGGAGGGCGGCGGGCACTGCGTTGTGGACGCCGACTGCGCCGGGGAAGGGAACGCCTGCGTGGACACGCCCACGTGGGGTCCCGCAGGGCAGTACGTCACTATTTCCGGCACGAATTTCGGTGCCAACGGCTGGGCGTATTTCTCCCGGACGGTAGAAGGCGTCTCCCAAGAGGCGCTGGCCGACGTGGATTTTCCGGCGGCCTGCGGCGCAGCCACCTGGAACGACACGACGGCCGTGGTGAAGGTACCGGCGCAGTTCACGGACGGCACGACCGTCTCGCCGGGAACGTACTCCTTGCGCGTGCGCCGCGGCGACGCGTATTCCGAAGCGGTGGCGTTTGAAGTTGTTCCTGGTCAGCCCGGTCCCGGCATCTGCCGGTTGGATCCGGCCGCCGGTCCGGTGGGAGGCGAAAACCCGATTCAGGTCACGGCCTATGGCGAATATTTGAACGTGGGCGACAGCACTTTGGTGTTCCACGACGGTGCGATCGTTACATCCCCGGTGCGGACGTCCTCGGAAGAATTAAGCGGCTTCGCGCCCGCTTCAACGCAAACCGGCCCCGTGGTCGTCCGCCGCACCGTGGACAACTCGGCAGCGCCGGATTCTTTCCAATCCAATGCCATGACCTTCGAGGTGGGGAATTGCCGCCTCGGCACGTTGGCGTGCGGAAACGGCACCCAATGTTGCGCGAACGGTTCGTGTTCCGCCGCGTGCGAGGATCCCAAAACATCCCATTACGCGTACCGGTTCTCCACCGGCCACATCCCAAAGGCCCCGCGCGTGGTCGTCGCCTGTAACGACGAGGACACGATCGCCTCGCCGTCGCCGTGGGCCGGATGGAGCCAACCTGCTTCGGTCTGCCCGGAGGCCGTGGTGACGGCCACGTTCACTGTGGAGATGGACCAAACGTTCACCGACGACGAACACGTAGAGGTACGGGCATGCACGGGACCGACGGAGAATCCTTGTGCCACGTTCGCTGCCCCGGAATCGGGCCGGGTGAGCTTCATGTCGAGCACGATGTTCGAATGGGAGAAAGTCAACGACGATGGCGCGGCGGTCCCGCTTGAACCGGGCACGACGTATCGTGTGACCTTGCGTGCCGAGGGCTTTCGTTCTGCCAGCCGCATGGAGGGCGGCGTAGAGTTCGGGGAGGAGGAAATGGAGCAGGATTTTTCCTGGGAATTCACGACGTCGGCGTCCGGCGAGCCGTGCCAAATCGGCGGGCTGATGTTGCAGCCGAACCCGTTCACGGCCACGGAACCAGGGCAGCGGGTCACGTACCGGGCCCTGCCGACGTCCGCCACGGATCGGTGTGTCGTTCTGCAGTGTCAGCCAGGATATGAGATGGATTGGTCCGTGAACAAGAGCGAAGTGTCCGAGCACGAGGCGCAAGCAACGGGCGGCAGCCAGGTACTGGCGTGTTCTCGCGTGTTCCGTGCGGACGAGCCCATTCTCACCGACCCGCCCGAAGCCGAGATTACTGCCACGCTGACGAACGTGGGCAACAACCCTTCCGCCACGGCCCGGCTGATCGTGGATTTCGCCGACCCGAAGGTTGTGGAGCACTGGCCCGCCTGTGACGCGGCTTGCATCAACGCGCAAATCGGCGCGCGGTTCAATGTGTCCATGGTTCCGTCGGACTTTATGGCGGACGACACCGTTTGGATGTATGAGTGCTCCACCGCGACGTGTTTGGACGACAGCGAATGGTCGCCATTCTCGCTGCTGACGTCGGGCACCACCGTGAAATATGAAGGCGGCGCCGACGACCCGAAGGAATTGGTCATCCAGGGGCTGGCTGGCCGTTTGGAGTCGAATACCTATTACCGCGTCGTCATTTCCGGCAGCGTGAAGTCCAATTGGGGCACGCCGCTCTCCGATTCCTACGGCGGGGCGGACTACACCTGGGTGTTCCGCACCAACAACACGGGCCAGGCGTGCGTGCCGGACAGCGTCGCCGTTTCGCCCGCCAACGCCCGCGCGTCGTATGTGGGCCAACGCCAGACGTTCCGCGCCACGCCGCACGGCGCCCCGGACGCCTGTTCGCCGGGCGGCCAGCGTTTGGATGCGTCGGGCCTTACGTGGGAGCCGTGGACGTCAGAAAACGAGAACGTCGCCAAGCTGTTTTCCACTACGGTCGGCGATGCGTTTACGACTCCGGCGTCTATTGAACTGTATCCGGGTGCCGCCCTGCCGGCGCACTGCACGGCACAGTGCCTCTTTGCCGGGGCACGCTTCAGGGTAGGCCAGCCGCAATGCGGCAACGGCGGCGCGTTAGAAGCCGGCGAAGAATGCGAAGTAGGTCAGGCGGGGTGCAACCTCGACCGTTGTTTGTGGGCCGGCACGCCCGTGGGAGGAGTATGCGGCAACGGTGTTTTGGACCCGGGCGAACATCCATTGTGCGACGGGTCTACGATCGGCGAAGGGAATACGCCCTCGTTCTGCAGCCAGACCACCTGCTTGCTGATCCGCAATCCGGCAACCATCCATTCGGCGTATCAGGCGGGATTCTGCGGAAACGGGACGCTAGAAGCGTTGGCCGGAGAACTTTGCGATCCCCAAGCGGCACCCTGGGTCGACTGGCCCGGTTCCTGCACGAACGATTGCCGGTTGGGCGGGTCCGTACCGTTGATGGCCGGAGCGGCCGTGTGTGGTGACGGCGAAGACAACGGCACGTTGTACGGGACGCCAAACACAGATGCAGGCGAGGAATGTGATTTCGGGTCGGAGTTGAACGAAGAGAAGGGGTGCAACCCCGTCTCCTGCTTGTGGACCGGATCGAACGCGGCGTTGTGCGGCAACGGAGAGGTGGATCCGGGCGAAGACCCGTATTGTGAAACGGAAGCGGGGCGACCGTACTGCACGTCGTCCTGCCGCCTGGCCGGTTCCTCCGGCTTGTATGACGCGCCCTCCTGGTGCGGCGATGGCCTCGTCGGTTCGGGTGAGCAGTGTGATGTAGATACCTCCTCGGGTGCTACGAAGGTTACCCAGCCGTTCACCGTGGGCCGCATCGAAGAGACGGCTCCGGCGCAAGTGGACGTGAACAGCGGTGAAGCCAAAACAGAAATTACTGCGGCCGTCGGCAATGCGAGCGGGTCGGCGGATTGGACCCTAACCTGTTCCTGTACCACGGACGGCGATTGCGTCGGAGCGGGCGTTGACCTGGCTTGCGGCGTTGGAAGCTGCTGCGCCGAGCGTCCGAAGCTGGAATCGGCATACCAGCCCGCTCTCACGGAGAACGTGTGCCGCAACACCGCCATTTGGGTGAAGTTCAACACGGCCATGAATACAGGTTCCTTGGCAGCGAACGTGCGGTTGGAATTGCTGCCGTCCGCTTCGGGGGGAACGGTGCCGACAGCGGCGTGTGAAGCCGCGGGTGGGACGCTCGCCGTGGCGGGTACGTCCGGCGGAAACGGTCCCGTTGGATTCTTCGCCCGGTTGATTGACGGCGTCCGTTCATTCTTCTTCCCGGGCCAAGCCCGCGCCCAAGAAGGTGGAACGCCGCGCTGCTTCATTCCCGTGCGGGTATCGGCAAGCGCAGACGGCACGGTGTCCTTGGGCCTGCAGGGCCTGTTGGCCGCCGGTGCACGCTACCGCGTGGTCGTCGCCGGGGACGCCAATGAATGGGATGGCATCAAGACGGGTGTGTTGGGTTCGAACCTCACCACCTTGGACGCGAGCGGTTCCTTGTTCGGCGTGGAAGGCTCCGGGTTGGCGTCGAATGAAATCGCCGCTGTCCCGTCCTTCACCGTGGGCGACGAAGTCTGCGTCATCAACCGCATCACCGTCACCGACGAAGGCAAGCTGAACATGGACGTCGTCCCACCGGCCGAACCGGCCGTGGTCGTCCCGCCGGAAAACCCGAGCCCGCGCTTTTTCACCCGCACGGGGGAGACCCACCGTCTGTCTGCCGTGACCTATGCCACCAACGACCAGGAAATCCAAGGCATTCCAGATGTGTATGACTGGCGTTGGGAATGGGACGATATCAACGACATTATTGAGGTGGCGGCATCCGAGGAAGAATGGACCAACGCCGTTGCCGGAACGGAAGACGGTATCGAGACCGCCTTCGCCACGGCGGTGGTGACGGCGGCACCGGCCGGGGAGAACATGCCCGCCGTCGGCGATGAAACCGTCGGCGACATCACGTTGGAGGCGTTGTTGTGCAGCAATCCGGCGAGCATCATGGACCCCGAGTCCGGGCACCTTCCCACGCACACGAATTTCACCTTCAGCTACTGCCGCGACGCAGGCGACCCAACGATCACGTCGGACGACTTGCCCGACCTCGTTGCAGACCAGGCGCCCGAGTCGCCCGTCGGTGCGTATGCGGAGCACCTCTTCCCGTTGGAAGGAACGCCGGATGCCCTGGGCGTGCGTGTATTCGAGAACGACGGGTACCTGACTCCGGAGGCGTGGTACGCCGCCCGCGGGTTCAGCGGGTCCCCGCAGGCCACCACGGTGGACGGGTACCGCGCCCTGCGCGACGCCAACACCTGGTACGTGTTCGCCCCGAACCTCGTGGGCGGCACGCTGTACCCCAACATCTACGTCATTTCGTATAACCCGGGCGCCAGCCCGCAGTCGCAGGAAGCGTTCAACCGCATCGTGGACAGCTGGCGGTTCAACGCGAACCAGCAGGACGTAACGGACTACAACATCTGCCGCGCGGACGGCGGCGCGTACCCCAAGAACGCGGACGGCAATTACGTCGCTTGTTCGTGGAACGCGGACTGTATCGACCGCTGCGTGGCGGGCGCGTGCGCCGTGTCCGGCACGGCATGCACCACGGACGCCCAATGCGGCGGCGCTGGCTACCAGGACCTCTATTGCGACGCCCAAAAGGCGAAAATCCGCCGCGACACCCAGCGCCTGCAGGACGTGGTCCGCATGGCCGACATTGTGAACGTGCGCGGGACGCCCGTGCCGCTGTTGGAGCAGGGGACGTTCGTGCGCACGCTGTCCGTGAGCGCGTGGCCGTCGTGGTCCGCCGCCTTGGGCAACGCGCTGGGCGCGGCCCTGCCCCAGGATCCCGTCAATGATTTCTACCGCTGCCAGGTGGAGGGCTACGACCCGGACACCTGTTTCAACGCGAATTCCTCCCGGTTCCAGTGCCCGGCGGGGTCGCACGTCTATTCCTTCCAAGCGCTCCAAGGAGGCGATCGGTACAAGATCACCGCGCAGTTGGAATACGACGGGGCGGCGTGGAATGCGCCTATTCCGGCAGCGTCGCTCAGCCACGTCGACATTGAAGTGGGGAACGCACATGGGAGCGCGACGGCCGGCGGGTTCACGCCCGGGTTGGGGTTCTGTGCCAATACCGTGGTCGGCGGATCCGTGGTCTGCGGCGACGGCGTGAAAGGCGAAGGTGAGCTATGCGAATTGGGCGAGTTCAAGGTAGGCGGGGAGAGCTGCAGCGTGGACGGCGTTTCCGGATACTACAACGTGCCCTGTGTGAACGACGGCGGGACGTGTCGGTGGGCGGATACCGTTGCGGATTCGACGTTCGTGCCCGCCTGCGTCCCGTTCCGCTGCGGCAACGGCCTGGTGGAAGCGGGCGAGCAGTGCGATGAAGGCGCCCGCAACGGCACCTACGGCAGCCGCTGCAACACGCAGTGCCAGTATTACGACAGCACGATCGTTACAGCAGGAACTCTGCCGGTCGAGTTTGGCGTGCACTTCTGCGGCGACGGCTATCTGTCCGGCGGGGAACAGTGCGACTGCGGCAACACGGAGTTGTTCAGTGCGTTGCCAGGGACCAGCTGGGCCAAGACGAATGGTCGCTGCACGGTGGCGAACGGCCAATATGCAGACACGGGCGTCGCCTGTTCCACGTCCTGCACGTTGGCCGGCCCCCGCTGCGGTGATGGGATCGTACAGGTGGACAACGGCGAACAGTGCGAACCGGGGCAGGTAGAGGTGGCCACACGCTTCTGCAGCGGTCACTCCCATTTGGCTTGCTCGTCTGATGATGAATGCCCAACTCGTACGGTTTTCTTGCTAGGTTCTTGTATAAACAATGTCTGTTTCGGAGGGTCAACTCCAGGTAAGGAGTGTACGACGAGCATCGGGTGCGGTTCGGGCATGACCCAGCAGCCTGGGTTATGCTCTCCTCCTACCAGTTCGCGCATTTGTGAAGCCGGCAACATTGGAGAAACGTGCAGTTCAGACGCTCAGTGTGGTCCAGGAGGCCGCTGCAGTGTCGGTGTATATCCGCTGCAGCGTACGCGTACATGTATTGCTCCTCCTGCAACAGATGCGTGCACATTTCCTGATAGCTGGGGACCGTTACACGTTGCCAATGCGGCCGTGTGCGGTAACGGTATTATTGAAGGAACGGAACAATGCGACGACGGCGCGAACAACAACGACAACAATGCCTGCACGTCGTCCTGCCAGCTGAACGTCTGCGGCGACGGCAAGGTCCATCGCGGCGTGGAATCCTGCGACATGGGTAGCCAGAACGGCCAGGAATGCTCCGCGCCGTACGGCGGGACGTGCAACTACTGCACGCTTTCGTGCCAGTATCGGACACTGTCCGGCGCCTTCTGCGGCGACGGTCAAATCAACGGCGGGGAATTCTGCGACGGCAGTGCCGTGCGCGGCGTGTGTGTGACAAGTAACGTAAGCGTTCAGGGGCCAGAAGCGGAGATGTTGCCCGGGTGGTGCGTTCCCGGCGGTCCAAATGCCTGCGGAGATGGCTACTTCTGCTATACGGATATCGGCGTTTGTAATGGCGGGACGAATACCGGCAAATATTGTATTGCCAATAGGCCTGATCATTGTCCGGGCGGTACGTGCGTGATGCCTACGTGCGGACCGGACTGCCGTTCCGCCTGCCCGTTTACCACGGAACAGACCGTTGTGCTCATGACGCACGAACATGCGTCTACCCCGGTTCCGTCCGTGAATCTCTATAGCGCGGGGACGGGCGTTCCCGACGGTGGGTTCCTTCA
>Ga0265293_10007271_pt1 | contig 17171 bp, 8 predicted proteins | sample Munlanlewell138R_FD_192505 | JGI IMG/M metagenome (GOLD analysis project Ga0265293, IMG submission 192505) | Leachate microbial communities from a municipal landfill in Southern Ontario, Canada - Leachate well 138R | ecosystem: Engineered > Solid waste > Landfill > Unclassified | place: Canada...
CACATTGGGCAGACAAGCGTCTGCAACAAGCCATGGGCAGGCTCAATGACTGCTTCACCCGCTGGCGTGATCTTTATACCTCCACGCTCAAGCAAATCGAAGAGGCCAATCGGCTGATGACCAGCCCCGCCAGCAGCAAGCGGGAGCGTGATATAGCCAGAAGACGCTGGGAGGAAGGTTCCATCCAGTTCAGCCTGCTGCAGGACAACAATAAACGCCAATCTGACTTCGAAACCTACCGGTACCTCGCCGGACAGGGCTTCCTGCCAGGCTACAACTTTCCGCGTCTGCCTCTGGCAGCCTTCATACCAGGTACACGCACCGGCCGCAGAGAAAACCACAACCGAGTCCTGTCGCGCCCCCGCTTTCTGGCAATCTCCGAGTTTGGCCCACTCAGCCTGATCTACCATGAGGGCCAACAATACCGGGTCAAGCGCGTGATTCTGGGCGCAGTTGATCAGCAGCAGGTTACTGAAGCCAAACTGCCCGAGCAGCGAGTACGCATGTGCGGCTACTGCGGCTATGGCCATTTCAGTGAACAGCTCGAGCTCGACCTCTGCGTTGCCTGCCAGACACCGCTGTCCGAAGGCAAAATGGTGCATAACCTGTTTCGTATTGAAAACGTCGCCACCAGGCCGGTTAACCGCATCACCTGTGATGAAGAAGAGCGGATGCGCCAGGGTTACGACCTACGAACAACTCTTCAGTACCCGGAAGAAAACGGCGTACTAAAACTCGTCCGTAGCGAACTGCTGCAAGGCGAGGATTTACTGGCAGAAATGGAGTATGCCCAACAGGCGCACATCTGGCGCATCAACCTGGGCTGGAAAAGGCGCAAGAACAAGGAAATTGACGGGTTCATGATCGACCCTCTCAATGGCACCTGGCTGAAAGATGAGGAGCAGGGTGCCAATGAAGACAATGAAGCTGATGATCCTGTTAATCAGCGCCAACGAATTTCACCGTTCGTTACCGACCGGCGCAACGTGCTGGTAGTCCGTCCCAAACTGGCAATGACCGATACCACTGCCGCCACCCTGCAATACGCGCTCAAACGTGGGATAGAGCTGAACTTCCAGCTGGAAGAAAGCGAACTCATGGCGGAAGCGCTGCCGCATATTCATGAGCGTAACGCCTTGCTGTTCTACGAAGCGGCCGAGGGTGGTGCGGGCGTGTTGACCCGCCTGGGTACCGATGCGACTGCCTGGCGCCAGGTTGCAAAAACGGCCCTTGAGCTCATGCACTGGCAGCGGCCTGATGAAAGCAGCGCCTGGCATCAGCTGCCTACTGAACAGTGGCATGACACCAACATCGAATGCGAGGCGGGCTGCTACCGCTGCATCCTCAGCTATTTCAACCAACCAGACCACGGGAATATCGATCGGCGGGATCCTGAGGCACTGCGCTGGCTGGCCCAGCTCACTGACATGACCATGAGCCTGGGTTCCGGCGGCAACCGCCAGACGGACCAACTGGAGCAGCTCAAACGAGCCAGTGGCAGCAGTCTGGAGCAGGCATGGCTGGCGGCTCTGCAGCGCTATTCCTTACGCCACCCCGATGCCGCGCAACCCTACCTTAAGGAGTTCAACGTACGCCCCGACTTCGCCTATCGGGATAGTCGGGCATTGATTTTTGTGGACGGGCCGCACCATGAACATGAAGACCGTCAACTTATCGACCAACAACAAACCAGAGATCTTGAAGACGCCGGTTTCCTAGTGCTGCGCTTCCCTAAGGAAACCGGCATCTGGACATCAGTTTTTGCTCAACACCCAGACGTATTCGGCACCCTGTCTGAAACAGACACCAAGGAGACCCCCAATTCATGAGCGCACCAGCTACCGGCCCCGTTTACAACCCGGGAAGCATCGTAAGAGCACGTGATCGGGAGTGGATCGTCCTTCCGGAATCCACCGCAGATGATCTTTACCTTCGCGCTCTGGGTAGCGGGGATGACGACCGCGTAAGGTTGCTGACTGAACTCGAAGACGTAGAACAGGCGCTGTTCCCAATCCCGGACCCCGCTGATGCCCGTGAGGGTAACCAGCAGTCAGGCCAATTGCTACGCGATGCCATGCTGCTGAAATTACGCGCCGGTGCTGGCCCTTTCCGCGCCATAGGCAATCTTGCCTTTGAACCCCGAGCTTATCAGCTGGTGCCACTGCTGATGGCACTCAAGCAAGAAGTCGTGCGTTTGTTGATTGCCGATGACGTGGGTATTGGTAAAACCATTGAGGCTGGCCTGATCCTGCGTGAGCTGATCGATCGGGGTGAGGTTAAAGGCTTCACCGTACTGTGCCCCCCACACCTGTGTGAACAGTGGCAGGAGGAGCTGAGCGAAAAATTCCACCTGCGGCCAGAGATCGTCAGCCGCCATACCGCCGCCAGGCTTGAACGGGGACTGCTTCAAAGCGAATCACTCTTTCAACACTACCCTTATACCGTCGTGAGTCTGGACTACATCAAATCCAGCCGTCGGCGGGATGAGTTTCTCAGCAGTTGCCCAGATTTCGTCATTGTTGATGAGGCTCATACCTGTGCCCAGGGCAGCGCTCAGGGCCGGCACCAACGTTATGCACTGCTTAAGGGACTGTCAGGCAAACCCACTCGTAATATGCTGTTGCTGACCGCTACTCCCCATAGTGGCGACGAGCAGGCTTTCCAGAACCTTCTAGGATTACTTGACCCGGAGTTTGCGACACTTACCCGCTTGGACGATACCCGCAACCCCATCCGTAAGCGCCTTGCACGGCACATGGTCCAACGGCGACGCCAGGACATTGCCGAGTGGCAAGACAATACCCAGTTCCCAGACCGGGAGGTCGGTGAAGCCGTATACCAAATGCAAGGCGACTGGATGGACCTATTTGAGGACGTCCTGAATTACGCCAGGGAGCTTGTAGACCGCGCAGAGCAGCTCGACCAATTCCAACAACGCTTGCATTGGTGGGCCGCCTTAGCCCTGCTGCGCTGCATTTCATCGTCGCCGGCCGCCGCTGTGCGTTCCCTGCAGAATCGTATTGATCGCTCTGTACAGCCAGAAGCTGACACCGACAAGGCCATTGACGCTCTCGATGAGTTAGGCAATCGCACCATCCTGGACAGCAACGAAGAGAGTCAGGATGACCTGGAGCCCAGCGCCCAGGTTGAAGATGTTCCCCTACTGCAACAGCTGATTGCCCGGGCTGAGCGCCTGCAGGGGTCCAAGGCCGACCCCAAACTGAAACAGCTCATAGCCACACTCAAGCCCATGCTCGAAGAGGGCTATCGGCCGGTCATCTTCTGCCGTTATATCCCAACCGCGCATTATGTAGCCGAACACCTGAGCAAGGCGTTCAAGGGTTATCACGTCGAATGCGTCACCGGCGAGCTGCATCCCGCCGAGCGGGAGGAGCGAGTTGCAGCCCAGGCAAGTGAACACGCTCACCCCATCCTGGTCGCGACCGACTGCCTGTCGGAGGGCATCAATCTGCAGGAGTATTTCGATGCCGTCATCCACTATGACCTGGCTTGGAACCCCACCCGCCACGAGCAGCGGGAAGGTCGTGTAGACCGCTTCGGACAACGCACACCCGTGGTTAAAGCACTCATGCTCTATGGTGACAACAACCCGGTGGATGGAGCCGTGCTACGGGTCATCATCCGCAAGGCCGAGGCCATCCGCAAAGCATTGGGGGTCAGCGTGCCCATGCCTGAGGATGAGAACCGGGTAACACAAGCCATCATGCAAACAGTGTTACTGACCCGGGGGCTGGACAGCGGCATGAGCCAGATGGGTCTGGGGCTGGAGGAGGTCGGCACCCTGGATGACATAGAGCAGCAGGTAGATGTGAGCTGGGCAAGCGCACGTGACAAGGCCAAGCGTAATCGCACCATCTTTGCTCAACAAGCTATTCACCCGGAAGACGTCCTGCCTGAATGGCAGCGTATGCAGGAAGTGCTGGGCAGTCAGGATGATGTGCAACGCTTCATTACCACAGCACTGGCGGCACTGAGGGCACCACTCCAAACCTATCAGCAACATTACCGCATGAGCTGGTCAGAGCTGCCACAGGCGATCCGCCAAAGAATAGAAAGCCACGGCATTCGTCGTCTTGACCAGATTGGCTTCACTCTGCCTCTGCCCCGAGACGTCGTTTACATTCACCGTAGCCATCCCCTGGTCACTGTTCTCGCGGATGAGCTGGCCGAACGTGCCCTCGCCTCAGAGGACCTACCGGTTGCAGAGCGTCCTGCCCGCCGTGCCGGCGCCATTACTACCCAACAGGTAACGCAACGCACCATCATTGCATTACTGCGCTTACGCACCAATCTGGTCGTAGAGCGAGAAGCCAATCGACGCGAGATGCTCGCCGAAGAAGCCGTAACAGTAATCATGGAGGGCAGCCAGGCACCACGGGCTCTGGGTACCCAGGAAGCTGTAGAGTTATTTAACATCGAACCAACCCAGAATACCCTGCCGGATGTGCGTGAGCGTGCTGTACGTCAAGCTCTGGAACGCCTGCAGGAACAACAAGCTGTGTTGGATACGATTGCCCGCGAGCATGCGCAACAGCTGCTGCAGGATCATCGCCGGGTGCGGGACTCAGACAGAGAAGGGCGCGGTACGTTCCAGGTCAATCCGCAATTGCCTGCCGATATTCTGGGCGTGTATGTGTTGATACCAGAGGTGGCGTTTTGATCAGGGAAGAGGAAAAACAAGCGGAAAAAAATAACCCCGGGTTCATCACCAGTAGCAAGACTGGGAGAGGAATAGCCCGGGGACTGTGCAAGTATCATAGCTTTCTCTCGGGCCGGGTGCAATGAATCTCCCGTTAGATGCCCTCCTCACCGGATTATCTCCACAGCGGCTCGGACCATACCTGACCCACAGCCAGGGGAACCCCAATCTCGCACTGGCGCACTACCACTGGAACCTGCGCTTGAGCGAAGCGTTATATCCAGCGCTGCACCTGAACGAGGTGATTTTCCGCAACGCGATGCATCAGGCGCTCTGTGAAGAGTTTGCCACCCCTGACTGGTTCAATGGCCCCTGGCTCGATGATCGCGAAAAGCGTTCCATCACCAAAGTGCACAAAGAACTGCGTAAAAGAGGTATGCAACCGAATGCTGACAAGGTCGTCGCAGAGCTGACATTCGGCTTCTGGTGCAGCTTGTGTGACACCCGGTATGAACACGAGCAGGTTCTCTGGCCCAGGCTGTTAAACCATGCACCATTACAACAGCTGCCCAAGCGCCAACGGCAGAGAAAAGTGCTTAGTTCCTATGTTAATAGGCTCCGGCAGCTCCGCAACCGCGTGTTCCATCACGAGCCTATTTGGCACTGGAAGGACCTGCCCCAGCGCCATGCTGATGCCATCGAACTGTTGCGATGGTTTAACCCTGAAGCCGTACGCATCCTTCAGCATACCGACCGCTTCAATGAGATCTACCAACAAGGCCCGGTTGCCTTGATTCAGGAGCTTTACCTATGAGCAGCACTCAAGCCAGCCAGAACAGCATTTTCACTCTGGAGGGCGGTCTGCTACCCGCCGACTTACTTAACCAGTTGGCCGGCCTGCAGTTGAAGGGGCAAACCATAGCCGAGTACGGCGTTCCCAAAGGCCTTACCCTGCGTGATGAGATTGGCCGTTATTGGCGTATCGCCCTGGCAAACTGGCAAAGCTTTGATCATCAGCGCCAGCGCAGTGACCTGAGCAACCCTGCTGGAGCTGCCCAAACCTGGCTGCACTCCCTTTTGACACAGGTATTTGGCTTTACTGACCTGCAAACCTATTCGGAGTCACAGCTCATCGATGAGCGGAGCTTCCCTGTCACGCACCACGCTTTTAATGGCCGTGTTCCTATGGTGTTCTGCGCAGCAACAGACAGAGCTCTTGATACACCAGACTCACGTTTTGGCCATGAGGGTCGCAAGCGCAGCCCCACCGGTTTGATGCAGGAATACCTGAATGCCAATGATCAGGCCCTGTGGGGCTTGGTTAGTGATGGCGTACGTCTGCGTATACTGCGCGACAACCCGTCCATGACCCGACCGGCCTATATCGAAATAGACCTGGCCACCTGCTTCACAGAGGAACAGCTACCGGAATTCCGCATTCTGTGGCTGCTGATACATGCGAGTCGCTTCAAGCCACGCACCAGTGACGAGGGCACACTCACCCCCGCCCAGTGCTGGATAGAGCAATGGCGTGCTCAAGCCGAAGAACAAGGCGAGCGCTTGCTGGACAAGCTGCGCCTGGGCGTCACCGAAGCCCTCAGCGCACTGGGCAACGGCTTCCTGCGCCATCCACAGAATGACGCGCTGCGCCAGCAGTTTGAAAGCCGCCAGCTGGATGCCCAGACGTATTACCAGGAACTGCTGCGCCTGGTCTATCGCCTGTTGTTTTTGCTGCGTGCCGAAGCCCGCGACCTACTGCACCCCGAGGGCAGTAACCACCTGGCCAAGGAACGCTACCGCGAAGGATACAGTCTGGATGTATTGCGCCATGCTGCCCGCAGGCCACACCGTTTTGAGGCCCGCCACCACGACCTCTGGCTGACTCTGCAGAAGACCATAGGCGGCCTCGCAACCGGCCAGCCCTTACTGGCGCTGCCGGCTCTAGGCGGCCTGTTCAGCGCTGAACAGTGCCCGAACCTTGACGCCTCATTGATCGATAACCGGTCTCTGCTCAAAGCCATCAAAGCTCTTACCTGGCACCCCAGTGATATAAGCAACAGTCTGGTGGCGACCGACTATGCCAACATGGATGCGGAAGAGCTTGGCTCTGTTTACGAAGCACTGCTGGAGCTGGTGCCTGCGGTCACCACCATGCCATGGCAATACAGCTTTATCGGCCTGGACGAGAACAGCACCACCGCCGGCAACCTGCGCAAGCTGACTGGTTCTTACTACACCCCTGACGTCCTGGTGCAGTCCCTGATCGATACCGCCCTCAAGCCGGTCATCCGTGAGCGTCTGGCCGCCAATCCGGAACAACCCCGAAACGCTCTCCTTGATTTGAGGGTTATCGACCCGGCTTGCGGTTCGGGACACTTCCTGCTCGCGGCCACCCGCACCCTGGCCAGAGAACTGGCCCAGCTGGATGCCGAAGGTAGTGAGCCTACGCCCCACCAGTTCCAGCAGGCGCTGCGGGAAGTAGTTCAGCATTGCATCTACGGGGTAGACCTCAACCCCATGGCAGTTGAGCTGTGCCGTACCGCTCTCTGGATGGAGGCTCTGGAGCCGGGCAAACCCCTGACCTTTCTGGACAGTCACATTCAGTGCGGTAACGCCTTGGTTGGGGTGTACGACCCCTCAGCACTGGAAGATGGCATACCGGATGATGCATTCAAGGCACTAGGTGGTGACGACAAAGACCTGCTCAAGGAGTTGCGCAAAGCCAACAAGTCCCAGGCTAAAAATCTGGCCATTGATCTGCGCATCAACGGCCAACAGCTTGTCGAGGTTGAGCACCTCCCAGAAGAGTCACTGGACGACATCCTCAATAAACGGGAACAGTGGCATATAGCGCAACAAAGTGATGAAGCCCGCCGCGTCAGGTTGCTACAGGACCTCTGGACCGGCGCTTTTTTTGTGCCGAAAAACAAGGCCCACGCCGATCGCATTCCGGACAACAGCGCATTGAAAGCTGCCCACCGGTGCGAACTCAGTCCGGTTATTGAGCAGGAAGTCAGGCTGCGGGCCACCCAGAACCGTTTTTTCCATTGGCATCTGGAGTTCCCAGAGGTTTTTCACCGTAGCCGCCCCGGCTTTGATGTAGTGCTTGGTAACCCTCCGTGGGAACGCATCAAACTCCAAGAGCAAGAGTTCTTTGCCTCGCGTTCACCGGGAATTGCTGCCGCTCCTAACGCCGCAGCGCGGGGCAAACTGATCCAGGCCCTCGCAAATAGCGACTCGCAACAGGATAGAGCGCTGTATCTGGAGTTCAACGAAGCACGCCACGCTGCGGAAGCCGCCAGTCAATTTGTTCGCAGCAGCCGCCGCTTCCCCCTTACCGGAACCGGAGATGTAAACCTCTACGCCCTGTTCGCAGAGCTGGCTCTTAACCTGACTGCAGCCTGTGGCCGCGCTGGCATTATAGTGCCGACCGGTATCGCCACCGATGACAGTACCAAAGCCTACTTTGACGCGATCACCACAGGTAAGCGGCTAGCCAGCCTTTATGATTTTGAGAATAGGGAAGGCCTATTCAAAGGTGTTCACCGCAGCTACAAGTTCTGCCTGCTGACCCTTGCCGACCAGGTAGAGCAAGCCGACCTGATGTTTTTTTCAACCCGTATCGAGCATCTTCAGGATACTGAGCGCCTGTTCCAGCTGTCCCCTGAGGACTTTGCACTTATCAACCCCAACACGCGTACCTGCCCGGTGTTCCGCTCCAAACAGGATGCGGAACTCACCCGTAGTATCTATCGCCGAGTACCGGTATTGATGCAAGAGAGGCCGGAGAGTAACCCGTGGGATATCCGGTTTCAGGCGATGTTCCACATGTCGGCAGACAGCGGCTTGTTCCGCACCCATGATCAATTTACCACCCGGGGTGCGGAACAGTGGGGCAACCGCTTTCAGCTGGATGGCAGTGACTATCTGCCACTTTATGAAGCCAAGTTGGTCCACCACTACGACCACCGCTTTGCCACCTATGAGCTGGACGGCGAAACGACGCGGGATACTTCCGATGCGGAAAAATCGCAGCCAGACTATATGCCCCTGCCCCGCTACTGGGTGGAAGAGCGCGAAGTGCTAGTGCGTACCGCCGACCTGCCACGTGCCGTCCGCAGCAATCTGCAAAAAGCAGATAAGGCGAAGCTGGAGGAATCTCTACGCAATTGGCTGGCCGGGCAGCTTCTGCTGCGCCAACGCTTGGACGAAGCCAGCGAGCTGCTGGGCAGTCGGATAACAGCCAAGGGCACAAGTGGTAATCTGTTTGACACCGCTGAACTCAGCGCTGAAGGCCTGGCCGCTCGCAATCTGGCTGAAGAGCATGCCATGACTGACGCAGAGCTGGACGACTGGCTGACCGTTTTTACCGCTCATACAGACCCACTGGAACTGGTGGAGGAGCGGCTGGCGACGCGGAGTCCAAAGTACCTGATCGGATGGCGTCGGAACGCACGATCCAATGACGAACGCACATTAATCGCTGACTTGCTGCCCCTCACCGCAATCGGCGATAGTCTCTTCATCATGAAATCAAAGGCACGACCAGATCACTATGCTGCACTGTATGCATCCCTAAATTCAATTATCACTGATTGGGTGGCGCGACAAAAACTTGGGGGCGTCAATTTTAGCTTTTACTATATGGAACAGCTTCCAGTACTGCCGCCGGATGTTTACTCTCATTCAGACCTAGATTACATAACCTCCCGTGTGCTGGAGCTGACCTACACCAGTAACGACCTCGCTCCTTTCGCCCGTGACCTTGGCTACGATGGCCCGCCTTTTGGCTGGGACGCCGATCGCCGCCACCAGCTGCAATGCGAATTGGACGCCTATTACGCTCGTCTGTATGGCCTGAGCCGGGATGAGCTGCGTTATATCCTCGACCCCGCTGAGGTCATGGATCCTGATTATCCTTCGGTGACCTTCCCCGGCCTCAAACGCAAGGAAATAGCCCGGCATGGGGAATATCTGACTCAACGCCGTGTTCTGGAGGCGTTTGATCAACTCACTAGAGAAGGACGTCTTGCATGAGTCGCTATAACCCCCGCCACGATATAGAGCCCATGCTGGCAGCCGCAGAGCTATGGAAGCAGCAGTGCCTGCTGGCAGATGGCCCCCTGCTGGACGACGGCCACTACTGGACGGCCGAGAATCTGGCTGAGCTAGATAAACGTTTCATCCAGAATCCCCAAGCTGGTGATGAAAGCTATTTCGAGAAGCTGGCACTGCAGCTCGCCGACGCCTCCCCGCAAGCGATAAAACTGATGGCGGAACTGAACTGGCTGTTACTGCTGTTCTCCACCAACATCAAACCCGGCACCAAGCGCGACCTGGTGCGAAGCATCTGGGAACTGACCGGCGAGCAGCTGCCAGAGAACAAGCTGCTGGAGGATGGGTCTCTGGCCGGCGCGGGCAGTACCGGCACCGGCTATAATACCCTGCGGTGGCGCGAATTGGTGTTTCTGATTGAACTGATGAAGGCGTTCAAGGCACTGACGCCGGAATCCCGGAAGGAAATGCTGACCACCCCCTGGGGCTTTGCCGAATGGATTGAGCAGATACCTGATGCCGGAGCTCGACAGTTTCGCCACATAATCTGCTTCCTGCTCTTCCCCGACAGCTTCGAATACACCTCGGTCGGTAACGACAAACGCGAGATTCTGCGGGTGTTGGGAGAGATCCCCCAAGCCAGGATCAAAGGCATGGCTAACCGGGACGTTGATAAAGCGCTGTTAGAGCTTCGGTCTCGCCTGGAGGATGAGGAGGGGGAGCCTCTGGATTTCCACACGAGCCCATGGGTGGATCAGTGGCGACCATCAGCGCGCGTATGGTTAATGGCCTGGAATCCAGAAAGTTGGGAGTGGTCGTCGTTCCATGACGACCGCTTGAGAGTCGCCAGCGGCGAAAGTGTCTCCTTGCGTTGGCGTACCAATTCAAAGCAGCTCAAGGAGGGCGACACCGCCTATCTGGTCAGACTTGGCACTCCGCCCCGTGGATTGATAGCTCGAGGCACAGTGACAAGTGAACCCTATGAGGATGCACATTACGATTCAGCCAGGGCACAACAGGGGGAAAAGGCCCTGTATGTGGACTTCACTCTGACCGATATGCGTGATCCCAAGGCCGACCCCTTTATCAGCATTGCCGACCTGACAGCCGGAACGACGGACAATCAACACTGGTCGCCGCAAGGTTCGGGGATTGAAATCAAGCCGCGCTCTGCCAAACTGGTATCCGCCCTTTGGGCCAAGCTCCCTCCGGTTAAACTGGTTCAGGCCAAACAACCAACGCCGCGTCAACAGGCCATCAACATAGCCAAACCAGTGAACCAGATCCTCTATGGCCCCCCTGGCACTGGTAAAACCCATTTTTGGCGTTCCCATTTGCAGCCAAAATACGAGTCGCCGGCCGTTACCGTTACCACTGGAGAGTGGCTGGAAGAACAGCTGGCCAAGAGCACTTGGTGGGAGGCCATTGCGCTGGCCCTGGCCGATCAGACTCAACAAAGTGCTGGCACCCGCGTCAACGATATCCTCATTCATCCCTTTTTCCAGGCCAAGACACGCGTGCAAGGCCAGACCGGTAACCCGAACCTTCGCGCTACCTGTTGGGGGCAGCTCCAGATCCATACGGTTATGGAATCTACTACCGTCAACTACGCCAAAGAACGCCGGCAGTCCCCGCTTATTTTCGACAAAACCGAGGGCGGTCGCTGGGTGCTGACAGGAGACTGGGAAGAGGCCGGCGAGGATTTGCGTCGCCAACTCGTAAAACTACAGCAGGGACCGCAACACGACGACACCCATATCAGGCGTCACCTGAGCGTGACCTTTCATCAGTCTTTCAGCTATGAGGATTTTGTCGAGGGCATACGACCTCAGACGACTGAAGGCGGTGTCAGTTACGAGGTCCGTGATGGTTTGTTCAAGTTCTTCTGTAACCGCGCAAAGTCGGACCCAGCGCACCGCTATGCCCTGTTCATCGATGAGATCAACCGGGGCAATATTTCGCGCATCTTCGGTGAGCTCATTACCCTGATAGAGCCCGACAAAAGAGCGTGGTGGGATGCGGACGGCCAACTGGTCGATGGTATGGAAATCACCCTGCCGTATTCAGGCGAGCGGTTCGGTGTTCCCAAAAATCTGGATATTTACGCCACCATGAATACCGCCGACCGCTCCATCACTCTGATGGATGCAGCACTGCGCCGGCGCTTCCGCTTCATCGAGGTAATGCCAGAGCCAAAACAGATCACTGGCAATCAGGGGGACGGCTATATTCCAGATGGCGAGGGGGGCTTGATCAGCTTGCGTGACCTGCTCCACGTCATCAACCTCCGATTGCGTTATCTACTGCATCGGGACCAGACATTCGGCCATGCCTATTTCATGGAGGTCCGGGATATAGACGCCCTGCGACATGTCATGGTCTACGACATCATCCCCATGCTCGCAGAATATTTCTATGACGACTGGCAGCAAATCCGCCGGGTATTGGCAGATGACAGCGCACCGCCGGAACACCAGCTTATAACCCGTACCCTGTTGGATCCCGACCGGTTGTTTCCTGGTGCAGAGGAAAGTCTGCCCGAAAGACCGGATTACCGGGTCAGGCTACCAGGAGAGATCACCCCAGATGCTCTGCGCAAAATTTACGAGTCGCTGGAAACGCCCCCATGAAGCTGGTTACCGCCTTTGAACATGGCTGGCTGAGCATCGGTTCAAAAGGTGATCTGACACCCCTTGAAGCTGACGCTCTGAGCGCTGCAGAGCACCTACTGCCAGGGAGCTGTCTGGAATGGGGACGCAACCGGGTGAAATTTCGGCAGTTCTGCGGCGTCGTTCAGATTCAGCAATTGCTGCAGATTGAGATACTACCCAAGGCCTTTTCTCATCAGACGCCGGAGCAACAACGCACCACCCTGATTCACATGCTGGATGTTGCAGGTGATATTCAGGGGCTGAGCGCGCAGCAGGCAGGGCTAGGTACCAACAGCCACCGCTTGCTGGACGTCTTCATTCGCCATTTTCTACGGCTGCTGGAGGTTCAGCTGCAGCAGGGCTTGCTAAGGGACTACCGGGACGTGGAGGACACCTTGGAGCAGGTCCGCGGCCAAATCGATATTGTCCGTCAGCTGCGAGAGAATCTGCTTAAGCCGCAACGCCTTGCATGTAAGTTCAATGAACTAGTGGCGGATATCCCGGTAAACCGATTGCTGCGCACAGCTCTGCTTTGCATGGTCAACCTGACTAACGCACCCGTATTGCGTCAGCAGATCCAGAGCATGCGCATGCGTTTTAATGGCATCGGGACAATCCAGCAGGGTGAGCATCTGCCGCGAACCGACGACTTAAACCGTATGCAGCGCCGCTATACCAGTGTAGTGGAGCTGGCCAGGCTCTTTATCCAAGGTCAGTACCTGGATGCCCGTGCCGGCCAGCAACAGGTGTACAGCCTACTGTTCGATATGAACCAGCTGTTTGAGCGATATGTCGCAACCAAGCTCCGACCCGTCGTACGTCGTATCGGGCTGCGAATGGTGCTGCAAGGGCCACGTAAATATCTTGGTCAGGATGAATCTGGCAAAAACCGGCTTCTGATGCGCCCTGACATCACGCTGATCAACACCCGTCACCGCCCAGTGACGATTCTGGACGCCAAGTGGAAATTACTAGGTGCGGACAACCCGCTCGCCTCCTTGTCTCCCGCAGATCTCTACCAGCTCAGCGCCTATGCAAGCGCTTACAACTGCGAGCAGGTGATGCTGTTGTATCCCGAGCAAGCTGGCTTCCGTGGTGAATTCCAAATGATCCTGAATCTGGAGAACCCCGTAAAACTGACTGTGGTCGCCGTCCCTTTAGCAGGCTCAGCCAGTAGCCTCCATGAGCTGCTAGCACATCTTGCAGTTGGCCAAATCAACGCCCAAACCCCCTAACCCCACCCCTCCTGGCTCCTGTACGGGTACGCCCGGGCTAATTCCATATTTTCCGCAATTACCCGAAACACCAAGCCTTCGCACTAGGCGACACTAGGTCCAGCTGATCGAGACACAGCATCAGCACGTGGGTAGCTGGCCCTAAAGCAGCATGCGAAGCCCCGTTCACGCAGGCAGAACGGGGTCGCGGCTTAGTTGTACTGCTGCGAGAAGAGGCCTGGTTTTTGGGTATGAGGAAAGCATCATGAATATCATAAAGGCCGATCTGCAGCACCCCTTCACTGCAGTGCCGAACGCGTCCATACGCGACCCCAGATTGAAGCTGGAGACCTTGGGTGTGCTCACGAAGCTTCTGAGCTATCCAACGGATTGGGTCGTATGTATCACTGCTCTGCAGAGAGAATGTCGGGTCGGCCGGGACAAATTGCAAAGAATTTTCCGAGAACTTGAAGCTGCCGGCTACATGGCCCGTACAAAAAAACGCATGCCGGATGGTACATGGAGCTGGCCGTGTCGCGTCTACGCTGAACCACTGCACCACGCTGCTATCTCCAGAGACGGAACGCCCGGCACTGGCACAGCCACGCACGGTAAAGCCAGCGATAAACAAAGCAATAAGGACAAAGCTCCTCTCTCTAGGAAAGAACTGATTGTCACTGACGAAATGTTGCGCTGGGCTGCCGAAAATACGCCCCTTGTTAACCCGCAGCAGGAGACAGCCAAGTTTCTTGATCACCCAATCGCAACCAGTCGTCGGTACAGCTCACAGTCAGACCTCGAGGCTGATTGGCGAAACTGGATGCGCAGGGGCCAGGAGTATCAATCCAAGGCGGGGCGACAAAATCGTCCGACGCCAAAAAAGTCGAGCACCCGACGAGCGGCAAATGATTTGAATGACACCAGTTGGTTATGGAACTGATATGAAAAAGGTTTCAGAATATTTACCCAAACAGGGTGTTATTTTGACATTTCCGACGAAACCCAAACCACCGGAGCCTACCGTTGAGCAGTTGCAGCATGCAGCAAGTGTCGTAAACAAAATTTTTGCTGAACTGCAGGTTTGCTGCCCTGCTTGGCACCTGACCTTCACCTCGCAGGAGCTGATCGATGTCGCCAAGAAAGCCTGGATGCATGAGCTTGTACGCCAGGGAATCACGAGCATCGAGCAGATTGAGTGGGGGTTGCAACAAGCGCGAACGCAAACCTCGCGCTATTGGCCTAGCTTGGGAGAGTTCATCAGTTGGTGCCTACCCGACCCACAGGCCCTCGGGCTACCCAGCTACGCGGCAGCCTACGAAGAGGCGTGCCGTTTGTCGCACCCGACCGGGAGGAATGGGGCCTGGAGCCATGATGCAGTTTATGCAGCTGCTATCAGCGCTGGTCTGACGAAAATTTACGCAGAGCCAGAGAATGTCATGCGTCCTAAATTTGTTCGCGCATATGGTATTACCCTGCAAAAAATCCTTCGGGGCGAGCCCATTGCCAAGGCTCCCCGACCTGCGAGACTGCCAGCGCCAACCAAATCTGATCGCGAGAAAGGGAATGCCTTTCTCCGGAAAATCAGAATGGGGCGAGGAATAACCACCTGAATCAAGTGCAAAACCAGACCTGGAAATACGGAAACTACGGCGTCAGAGTATCGTTTGCGGCATTACTAAGACTGGGTGCGTATTTCACGTTGCCTTGGACAGCCCTGCCACGAATATCCGGATACTTTTCAGGCAGGCTGCGACGAAGGGTTACCGAAGCCACCCGCAGCAGACGCTGCCGGACAGCTGTCTGCGTTCGGCGGTGCCACAGGCGTGGGCAAGGCCTGGCTGGTCTGTGCTGGATCATCAGGCCCGTCGGGAAGACTCTATCGTTTGCCAACCACGCCAGCTGGAGAAACTGGCCTGGGTCATGGCTGCACAGAGCTCCACTTCAGGTGATGCCGCACGTGTCACGCGTCCCGCCTAAGAAACTCATCAACCTTCATGACGTTCCAACGCACTGCCCGTCCGAATCGGATGGGCTGAGGAAACCCTGGTTTCTGGGACAGGCGCCACCAGGTAGCCCTACTAATCGAGTAGCGTTTGCAGAAAAAATCTGCCGGAGCCAATTTCGGCGTGCTGTTATTCATACATTCCTCCTAGCTGGTAGGAAGAAATGTTACGGAAACAAATTCAGCCGTTGTTTCGTCTAAATTGGGGAAAAGTCCAAATACACGCCTGAGCATGGGGTCGCATCCTGAAAAGCCGCGACACTGCAGATTCGGCACAGCAATGCCAGCAGATGCAGGGCACCGGTGGCTACGTCATTTACGGTAAAATCAGGACGGAATCGAGAAGCTGTGACCAAAACTGTGACCAAAACAGGTTTTGTGGCCCAGAAATGAAAAAGGCCCACATCTCTGTGAGCCTAAGTCATTGATTTATATGGTGCCGGCACCAAGAGTCGAACTCGGGACCTACTGATTACAAGTCAGTTGCTCTACCAGCTGAGCTATACCGGCGCGGGTTTGCATTATATAGAGTCGGTGCAATCTGTAAAGCGTTGCAGGGTGGGTAGCGGCAAAATTGTCCTGCTTTCCCCCTCTTTTCCACGCCACCTCACTTGTGCATTACTTCTCGAGCTTCACTTGACATTGACCACATAACCCCTTGTTTAATCAACATTATCCACCCTGTACATTTTTTGTACTGATATCTGCAGGCCACGTGGCACAAGGCTCACGACCGGTTACCAAGCGCTCATCAACATAGTTATGCACAACAGTCGGGGATAACTGTGAAGTAACGAGTTCTGTGGATAACTCTGTGTGCAAGCCGTTCACAGCGTGGGGGCGGTCTGTGCACTGCATCTTTCAGCCACCAGCAGCAGATTGCGCGGCGTGAGCTGATATTCACAGAACTGACCCAGGCGTACCTGATATCCCATCTGTTCGAGGTAGAGCGCACGATCCAGCAGCAGCCAGACTTCCAGCGGGCGGCGGAACAGGCCGGGCAGCAGTTCCAGGTTGCGTACCTGCGCCAGCCGTTGCCAGCCCTGCTCTTCCAGCTGTTCCCAGCTGTCCGGTTCCCGCAGTTGCAATTGATGATGTGCAGCCAGGTCCCGGCAGAAATGGGCGATCCCCTGCCCCAATGCGCTTTGCGGGCGCGACGGGGTCGGCAGGTAGCGGTCGATGCCCCGCGCCTGTCGCTGCCAGATATCGAAAGCCAGCCGCCAGGCCATGGACTGGTCGCGCAGGCGGCGCACGCGCTGGCCAGCGGTAATGCTTTCCTGCAGTGGCAGGCCAAGATCATCGCGGGTCAGGCGCAATTGCCCGGCCCGGGCGATGGATGACAGCGGCCGATACTCGGCGCTGTCGATACGGTTGTAGCAGCAGGGCGAAACCGCCAGCTGGGCACAGCCCTGGGCGACGGCCTGCTGCAGCAGCGTCATGTGCAATTGTCCACAGGCGTGCAGGGCGACGATGCTGTGCTCGGGCTGCAGCTGCTGCCAGGCGTATGCCTCCAGCACATCAGCGTCCAGGTGCTGGCTGGCTACACCCAGTTGGCGGCCCAGTTCCGCCCCCTGGCGATTGAGTGCCGC
>Ga0265293_10007272_pt1 | contig 17170 bp, 18 predicted proteins | sample Munlanlewell138R_FD_192505 | JGI IMG/M metagenome (GOLD analysis project Ga0265293, IMG submission 192505) | Leachate microbial communities from a municipal landfill in Southern Ontario, Canada - Leachate well 138R | ecosystem: Engineered > Solid waste > Landfill > Unclassified | place: Canada...
GTTGGCTTTGAATGATTTTAATTTAGAAAGATTTTCGGCTATTTTAAAGATAAGTATATATTATAATACTTTATGTTTTAAATGAAGAAATATACATGATCAAATAGTATAGATTTGGTCATGTATATTACAGATAATGGCTGCTTTCATATTGTATAAAAATACAAAATCATAAATAGCTTTTACGAAGAACTATTGCATTTAAATAAAATCTTTACTTCTAATTTAAAATCATTTCCCAAATACCCTTGCAAAAATTGCGTCTACATTTTTGGTGTAATAATCAAAATTGAAACACTCTCTTATTTGCTCTTCACTGAGTTTCGATCTCAAATCCTCATCGGCTAAAAGATACTGTAGATATAAGCTTTCGCCTTTGTCGTTTGTGGTGGCTCTGCCTTGTTGTATCTCTTCCCATACTTTCATAGCATTTCTTTGGATGATTTTATATGCATCCTCGCGGCTTACTCCGGCTTTTGGCAATTCCAAAAGAACTCTTTGTGAAAATACAAGTCCGCCTGTGAGGTTGAGATTTTTCATCATATTTTCAGGCATCACTGTAAGCTTGGAAATAACACTGTTAAATCTATGCAGCATAAAGTCACTTGTTATAAAACTATCCGGCAGCCAAAATCTTTCTGTTGAAGAGTGGCTTATATCTCTCTCGTGCCAAAGAGCTACATTTTCCATAGCCGGGATGGCATACGCTCTAATAATTCTAGCAAGCCCTGTGATATTTTCTGTCAAAATCGGATTTCTCTTATGCGGCATAGCTGAGCTTCCCTTTTGCCCGGCTGCGAAATACTCTTCACACTCATAAACTTCTGTTCTCTGCCAATGTCTCACTTGAACTGCAAATTTTTCAATACTAGAAGCAAGCAGTGCCAATGCCGTAGCCAATCTAGCATATCTATCTCTTTGTATTACTTGATTTGATACAGGAGCTGGGGCAAGCCCTAACTCTTCACAAGCATACTCTTCAAGCTCAAGAGGAGCATGTGCAAAATTTCCCATCGCACCGCTTACTTGTCCTACGCTTATAATTTTCATAGTTTGCTCTAAATTTTCCAAATGTCTAGCCATCTCATCATACCATACGGCTAAAACCAAACCAAAAGTGATAGGCTCTCCGTGGATACCGTGACTTCTGCCGACCATTAATGTCATCTTATGTTCTAGCGCTCTTGTTTTGATAGATTCCATAACCATCTTTACATCTTCTATGATTAACTCTAAAGAGCTTTTCATCTGCAAAGCAACTGCCGTGTCAACAGTATCACTGCTTGTCATTCCATAGTGAAACCATCTGCTCTCTTCTCCAAGACTTTCTGATACACTTGTAGTAAATGCTATTAGGTCATGCTTGGTGATCTGTTCTATCTCGTCTATTCTCTCAACACTAAAGCTAGCATTATCAACTATTTTTTTTGCATCCTCGTCAGGAATGAGACCTAGCTTGTTCCATGCTTTGACTACTGCAAGCTCTACATCAAGCCATGCTTGATATTTTGCTTGCATTGTCCATTTGTCGCTCATCTCTTTTCTAGAGTATCGTTCTACCATCTCTCGTCCCTTATGGAAAATTAGTGTATTATTTTACCAAATTAGTCATTAAAGGTTGAAATTTGCCATTTGTACAAAAGCATTTCATTGTCGATTCTCCAACGCCGGCATTTTTATTTATAATGAGAACACTAGAAACTACACAAGGAGAATCTCAAAGACTTATTCACAAAGGGAGAGTAATAGTAAACAATCAAGTGCTTAAAAGTCCAGGTCAAATAATTAGCGGCGATATTTCAGTTACTGTTTTTGAACCGAAAATGGTTGATATGCCTCCTCTATTTTCTACAAGCGATTTTATGCTTTTTGATAAGCCCTCTGGTATATTAGTGCACCCTACAACCAGACATACCCCTTTTTCTATGCTTGATGCTATGCGCCAATATGGCGGCGTGGAATCCAATCCGGCTCATCGTATAGATAGGGAAACATCCGGTCTTTTACTTGCAAGCAAACACAAGGATGCTGAGGTATTGATCAAAAGCGGTTTTGAAAATCGCATGATACATAAAAGCTATTTAGCATGGGTGGACGGTAAAATAACCGATAGTTTTGAGATAAATGTCCCTCTTCAAAAAAACGAAGACTTTGCGTTTAGCAAGCACAAAGTTACTGTAGAAAAGTCCGGTAAATTATCTCGTACAAGCTTTGTCCCGATACAATATGACCCTCATCTTGATAGCACTTTAGTACAATGTTTTCCGCACACAGGCAGAATGCACCAAATTAGAGTTCATTTGTTTCACGTGAAACATCCTATACTTGGAGACCCGATATATGGTGTACCTTTTGAGATAAGCAATGCCTATTTAGATAAAATATTAAGCGAGGAAGATAGAGCACTATACACCGGCGCATCAAGGCTTATGCTGCATGCCCAAAGCTTAGATTTTAGCTATAACGAAGTCCATTATAAGATCGAAAGCAAAATAGACTTCAAAGATTTAAAGAGCCTTATTAAGCTAAAAAACACGAGAAAATTTAATACCTAACCCTATCTTTGGGGCTCAATTGCATATTTTCAACCTTCTACCTTCTGCCTTCTATCTTCTATCTTCAATTATTTCCTTGACTCATAAATAAACCAACCTACCCCTATAATACCAACTGTTGCTATGATAACTATCATCACGATGTCTAAACTTGTCATTTCCCCCCCCCTTTTTTTTTAAATATTTTGTTCTCTCAGCTGTCCACAGGCTGCCGATATATCCAAGCCCTTTGATTCGCGTATTGTGCAAAGCTGTCCTCTTTTGGTTAGATATTCTTGAAATTCCATCATTGACTGCTTGGATGGCGTTTGAAATTCGCTACCTTCATATGAATTAAAATATATTAAATTAACCTTGGCCTTGATGCCGCTCAATAGCTTCAAAAGCTTCTTGGCGGCACCTATATCATCATTAACATCCTTAATAACAAGGTATTCAAACATTACCCTTTTTCTTTGGTTGACGGGGAAATTTCTCACTGCTTCCATAATGGATGCAATATTATAAGCTTTATTGATAGGCATAAGTTTTTGACGCAAATCATCATCCACTGCATGAAGTGAAATAGCCAAGTTTATGCCCAGATCCATTTGTCCTAATTTTTCTATCTTACTGCTGAGTCCTGAAGTAGATATAGTTTGGCGATTTGGTGATATTGCCATACCATCAGGGTCGGCAAAAATCTTCACTGCTTTTGCTACATTATCTAAATTATCGAGTGGTTCGCCCATGCCCATATATACAATATTAACCCGTCTATTAGCATCTATATTGTTTTCTCTCTTTATAACTAAAAGCTGTGCAACGATTTCGCCAGGGGTTAAATTACGTATAAAACCGCCCTTTGCCGTCAAACAAAATGCACACCCTACTTTGCATCCCACTTGCGATGATATACACACAGTATATCGCTTATGATGTTTTAAAGTTCCGTCTTCATGATACTCTTCATCCTTCATTAGAATCAAAACAGCTTCTATCGTATGTCCGTCGCGTAGCCTGAAAAGGTATTTGATACTGCCATCGCTGCTATGTTGAACTGTAGCTATTTGTAGCGGCTGCAGTGAAAAATCATTCTCTAATTGCACTTTTAGTTCTTTTGGAAGATTTTTCATCTCATCAAAGCTACGCACATAGCGGTGATATATCCAGCTCCAAATTTGTTTAACCCTGAATGCCGGTTTTATAATGGCACCAAGTTCCTCTTTTGTGTAATCATATATTGTTGGTTTCATATTTTATCCGTTTTAAAAATTGCCAAACAGTTTCTCTCTATTTTGCAATACATACTCTTTTAGCATCTGCATAGCCTCTGTATGATTCGCCTTGAAGTCTCTATGTGCATTCGAATCACAATAATTAGTTACAACAAAAATGCCTCCAGCGGGAATATTAAATCTCTGAGCAACTTTTATCACAGCATAAAATTCCATATTTTCCAGATGAATCCCTTTGGAAATATATTGCGCACCAAGAGTGAAATCTGTCGTTATATAATTGGATGAATTAATAATTGTTTCACGTGAAACATCAAAAGCTGTACTAATAAAATTATCTAGTGGGGTGTAAGCATTGGAAACGAAATAACTATTTTCAATATTACAAGCACTTTTTGAGCGTATTATATCAAAAATCTTTTTTTTCCCATAGCTTCCGGCAGTCCCGACAAATAATAAAAATTTCGGTGGGGTTTTGATGCAAATTTGACTTAAAGTTATAGCAGAGTCAATCAGTCCTACCCCTATAGGCGTAGCGAAATCAAAAGACTCTATATTTCCTGCACAAACTATCATCTGCACACCAAAGTGAAAGACGGGATGATTCGCATAGTCTGCTCGTCTTGAACCGGAATGGGCGCGCTATCACTACTCATGGTCAGCACCTTTCTGTTTTCAGAAAAAACTGCTTGATTTCCGTGAAAATCTATGCGTAAAACTTTACAGCTTTTGCCTATCTTGGATGATAAACTTTTAGCATACCCTATAGCCCACAATATCGCATCAAGCCTCAAACTGTCGCTGTCGCCATGTTTTGCTTGTTGTTCCTCGCTCATTTGCCACGAGACAGATGCTATAGAGACCATAAGCTTTTCTTTGTCACCCAATCTTTGGATATCTCTTATAAATTTATTTAACTCTTTTGGGTTTTTAGATGAAACCGAGTAAGAAATAGACCCATCGTATCCATCTTGATAACTCTTACCGTTATCATATACCATATGCGGGTTTACAGAATACGTCCCGCCTTTAATATCAAGATGTTTTGAAGCATCTGCAAAATCAGAAATTTTAGTTAAACGTTCGATGGTTTGTTCTTGAGATAATTTTTGCGATGTTATATTGACTGATGTCAATAATGTATCAGGTTTAATTTTTTTAATAAAAGTTTTAGAGAAAGTTATCTCCGTTTGTGACATAGCCAAAGTTATAGTTAACATAAGTGTAAAAAATAACTTTTTCATTATTTGCTCCTGACAGGTATATTCTCTTTTCTTAAGTACTCTTTTAGGTCATTAATTTCTATCTCTTTGAAGTGAAATATTGAAGCTGCCAATGCTGCGTCAGCATGTCCAACAGTAAATGCATCTCTTATATGCTCCATAGTTCCTGCTCCTCCGCTTGCGATCAGCGGAATACCGACTGACTGACTAATAGCAGCGTTGAGCTCATTATCAAACCCTGCTTTAGTGCCGTCTGCGTCCATCGATGTAACCAACAATTCTCCGGCACCTCTCTCATATGCCTCTTTGGCCCAAGAGAGGGCATCTATACCTGTGTCATTTCTGCCGCCATGGGTAAATATGTGCCATTTGCCTTTCCCTACTCTTTTTGCATCAATTGCAACTACTATGCATTGCGAACCAAATCTCTTTGCGCCTTCTTCTATAAAAGCCGGTCTTTTTATAGCAGCTGAATTGATACTGACTTTATCGCATCCTACGTTTAATAGCGCATAAATATCATTTAGCCCTCGTATGCCACCGCCAACCGTTAACGGGATAAAAACTTCTTTGGCAACTTGCTTGACCATATCAACAATCGTGCCACGGCCCTCATGGCTTGCTCCGATATCTAGGAAAGTTATCTCATCAGCACCCTCTTCATTGTAGCGTGCAGCAACTTCTACAGGATCGCCTGCATCACGAAGTCCGACAAAATTGATGCCCTTAACGACTCTGCCGTTATCCACGTCCAAACAAGGTATAATTCTTTTTGCAAAATAATCCATTTATCTTTAACCACCTATAAATATGTTAAGATTATACAAAAATATTCCAAAAAGTGTTACTTGTTGGGCGATTAAAAACAAAATAAGGTAAATTACTGTATGATTAAGTCAGATTTATCCAAATTTGCAGATAAAAAATTTGGTCAAAATTTTCTAAAAGATGAATTATATCTCCATAAAATCATCCAATCGATGCCCAAAGATGATCTTAAGATCGTAGAAATTGGACCTGGATTAGGTGATTTGACCAGAGAACTTCTAAAAGAAGAGAAATGCGTCATAGCATTTGAGGTCGATAAACGATTGTGTGAACATCTGAATAACACATTTAAAAAATCTATTGACGATAGATCTTTAGAGCTTAGATGCGGTGATGTTCTACTCAATTGGGGAAATGAAAACTTGATAGACGAGCCATACCATTTGGTGGCAAATCTGCCGTATTATATCGCCACTCATATCATCCTAAAGGCATTGAGAGATAAATATTGCCAATCAATATTGGTAATGGTGCAAAAAGAGGTAGCTTTGAAGTTTGCTGCCGAGCCAAAACAAAAAGAGTTTTCCTCTTTATCTGTATTGGCTAGCAGTATAGGAGAAGCTAAAGTATGCTTTGATGTACCGTCAAGTGCATTTGTGCCTCCACCAAAAGTGACATCGGCGGTTTTGAAAATTACCAAAGAGAGATCGCTAGATGATGAAAAATTTGAAGAATTTTTGCGAACTGCATTTGCGCACCCTCGTAAAAAACTCATAAGAAATTTATCGGATCTTGTGGATATGCACATGCTTGAAGAAAAATTTAACGCACTTGAGATAGATACAAACATAAGACCTCATGAGGCAACCATGTCACAATATAAACATATATATAATTTTATAAAGGAAACTTTTAATGGAAAACAATAAAGACAATACAACAACACAACGAAACGAAAATCCGCATCGCAGGCATCCAAACCCGCACAGAAGCAATAAACCGCAAACAGGCAATAGACAACAAGAAGGCGAAAACAAAGAACAACCACGCCCAAATAAACCAAAAAAACCTAACTTTAGACCAAAAAGCGGCAGCAGACCAAATATAAACGAAAACACGTCTCAATCAAACAAAAATCCAAACCCTTCACATGGCGGCAAAAACGATAGACGCAAAAATCCTGTAACAGTCAGCGAGGAGATGAACCGATCACTTCAAGCCAACAAGGCTGCCCAGGATCTCAGAATGAATCCGTGGAAAATGATAGATGTAAATAACAATGCAAAGGTTAGATTCACTCCCCTTGGAGGCCTTGGAGAAATCGGAGGGAATATGGCAGTCTTTGAAACCGAAGATAGCGCTATCATTTTCGATGTAGGGATGAGCTTCCCAGATGAAACAATGCATGGAGTCGATATCCTTGTACCTGATTTTTCATATCTGCATTCTATAAAAAATAAAATAAAAGCGATTGTCATTAGCCATGCCCATGAAGACCACATAGGGGCTATGCCGTATCTATTTAAAGAACTTAAATTCCCAATATATGGAACACCGCTGGCATTAGCAATGATAAAAAACAAATTTGACGAACATGGGCTTAGAGATGATAGCAAATATTTTAATTTTATCACAAAAAGACAACCATACCCGATAGGAGATTTTATTGTAGAGTGGATGCATATGACTCACTCAATTGTTGACTCTAGCTCACTTGCTATACAAACTCCTGCAGGAACTATTATTCACACGGCAGATTTTAAAATGGACCATACTCCAATAGATGGATACGGTCCTGACTTGCACCGATTGGCATATTATGGATCCAAAGGCGTATTATGCCTATTGTCTGATAGTACAAATTCACATAATCCTGGTTTTACAAAAAGCGAAGCAACTGTAGGCAAGACATTTGAACATGTATTTATGACAACCAAAGGAAGAGTGATAATGTCAACATTCTCTTCAAATCTTCACCGTATATACCAAGCTATGGATAGAGCTACAAAATATGGCAGAAAAATATGTGTCATAGGCAGATCGATGGAGAGAAACGTAGAAACCACTAGAGCCTTAGGGTATGTTGACATCGCCGACAAGCATTTCATAGAAGTACATGAAGTAGCCAAATATCCCGACAATGAAGTACTTATCGTAACTACAGGCTCTCAGGGTGAAACAATGGCGGCATTGTTTAGAATGGCAACAGACGAACATCGTCATATCAAGCTAAAACCAAGCGATGTTGTTCTTATCTCCGCTAGGGCAATACCTGGCAATGAGGGCTCAGTATCTAAACTTATGAACCATATAGTCAAAGGCGGCACTACAGTGCACTACACCGATCTATCAGACATGCATGTATCGGGGCATGCCGCACAAGAAGAGCAAAAACTTATGCTTCGCCTTGTGCAGCCTAAATTTTTCTTGCCTGTGCACGGCGAATATAACCATATAGCCCAACATGCCAAAACAGCTGTTGCATGTGGCGTTGATGAGAGAAATATAATTCTTATGAGTGATGGAGATCAAGTAGAAATTACTCCGAAATATATCAAAAAAGTAAAAACAGTAAAAACCGGAAAAACATACATAGACAACCAAAACAATATAGCTATTGAGAATGATATAGTGCTTGACAGACAAAAGCTGGCCGAAGACGGTATCATAAACATAGTAGCCCAAGTTTCGCAAGAAGGGCAAAAAATTGTAGGCAAGCCGATCATAACAAGCCATGGATTGGTTTCTAGCAGGGAGATGAAGAAATTTACCAATGATATAGAAACTATATTAGAAACCTTGCTTGCATCTTTGAAACCGGAAGCACTAAGAGACCACAAAGCAATAGAAAATGAGATACGAAATGCTGTACGTAAGCATGTCATTAAAATCAAAAAACGCTATCCGCTCATCATACCGACTATTTTTATAATCTAAAGGATTGCTATGAATTTGCTTGAAATTGCCAAAGATACGCTTCTTACAGAAGCCTATGCACTCCAAAAAGCCTCCCAAATGCTTGATGATGCCTTTGTGCAAACGGTTGAACTTATCTTGTCGACAAAAGGAAAGCTGGTCATAGCAGGAGTTGGAAAGTCTGGGCTTGTAGGAGCCAAAATGGCTGCGACATTTGCCAGTACGGGCACACCGTCATTTTTCTTGCATCCTACCGAAGCACTGCATGGGGATCTTGGAATGATAGGCTCAGGTGATACCGTACTGGCTATTAGCTATAGCGGTGAGAGCGAAGAGCTTGCCAAGATATTGCCTCATATCAAACGCTTAAATATTCCTCTTATCGGGATGACAGCTTCAAAAGAATCAACATTGGGCAGATATGCAGATATAGTTGTGCCTATCAATATTCACAAAGAAGCTTGTCCTTTGGGAGTTGCTCCGACTACATCTACTACCCTTACAATGGCAATGGGGGATGCGATAGCAGTTGCTTTAATGCACCGCAGGGGCTTTAAACAAGAGGATTTTGCATCTTTTCACCCTGGAGGAAGCCTGGGCAAAAGATTGTTTATTAAAGTCAAAGATATCATGCGCACAGACAACCTGCCTGTCGTAAAAGACAATACAGCACTCAAAGATGCTATTGTGGTCATGAATGAAGGCAAACTTGGAACTGTACTGATAGTTGATAAAAATGAAAAATTAATAGCACTGCTAAGCGATGGAGATCTAAGAAGGGCGTTGGCAAAAGATGATTTTGATTTGACTTTGCCGGCTATAAATTATGCTTCACTGAACCCAAAAAGTCATAGAGATATAGAACTTTTAGCAAGTGAAGCGTTGGCATTGATAGAATCTATGCGCATACAGCTTTTGCCTATTACAGATAATAATGAGCATATTGTTGGTGTATTGCATATACATGATCTAGTCAATGCGGGCATAAAAAGCTAAGGAAAAATATGCGAATCAATAAATATATATCTCATCACACAAAATATTCCCGAAGAGATGCTGACGAACTTATCAAGGCAGGAGAAGTAAAGCTGGGTCGTCAAATTTTAGACGACCTAAGCTACGAAGTACAGCCTGATGATAATATATATGTCAAAGGAAGATTGGTCGAAAAACGTACCGAGATTACTGTCATAGCTTACAATAAGCCAAAAGGGGTACTGGTCACCAAAAAAGACGACAGAGGAAGAGCTACTATTTATCACAAACTCTCAGGCAAATACAGACACTTCATTCCCGTAGGCAGATTAGACTATGCCTCTGAAGGGCTTTTGATACTTACAGATACTCCAAGAGTGGCTGAGATCCTAATGAATAGCTCACTGCCTAGGGTTTATAATATAAAAATAGACAAGCCTTTTACTGACGAAATGGTCGTGGCGATGCAAAACGGTCTTGTACTTGATGATGCAAGAGCAGGCGGACATGAAAAAAGCAGTATTACAGAGATGTCATTTGCGCCGTTTGAAAGCTATGAGATTCGCTCAGAAGGTCCAAAATCTACAAAACTAAGGGTAACTATCAGTGAAGGTAAAAATAGAGAGCTAAGACGCTTTTTTGCGCATTTTGGCGCTAAAGTCTTAGATCTAAAAAGAGTGGCTTACGGAGAAATAGAATTAAATAATCTGCCCACAAATAAGACTCGATATTTTACCCGTAAAGAGTATGACGATCTGCATAAATTTATGAAAGCTCAAACAAAAGAGGCAAACAAAAGACCGCCTAGAGAAGAATAATGAATCTAACCATCAAATATCGTCCAATATCTCTTGATGATATAGCAGGTCAAGAACATTTGCTTGGACCTGACGGGGTTTTAAGAAAACTTCTTGATGCTAACGCTCTATCTCACGCATTTTTTTATGGTCCTGCCGGATGTGGAAAAACCTCGCTGGCAAGAATTATTGCCAAAATAATGAAAAGTCCTTTTTATGATATGAATGCAACGACACTAAAAATAGAAGAAATTAGAACTATTTTTAAAAATCATACAAACTCACTACAAAAACCTCTTATCTTTATAGACGAAGTGCATAGACTAAGCAAAACTCAACAAGAGGTGCTTTTGCCTTTTATGGAGAGATATGATGGGATAATTTTAGGGGCATCTACTGAAAATCCGTACTACACACTGACTTCTGCAGTTCGCTCAAGGTCTTATCTGTTTGAGCTTCATTATATCAACGAAGAGCAAATGCTTGCTTTGCTCGAAAAGGTAGTGCAAAAAGAAAATATACAAATAACCGATGAAGCCAAACAATATGCAGTACACTCCAGCTCAGGGGATGCTAGGGCCATGCTGAATCTGCTGGGCAGCGCATCAAAGATCGCAAATACTATAGCGCTTGATACACTCAAATCTCTTCGGCCATTTGCCCTTCAAAGCGGCAGTAGTGAAGCAGGTACGCATTATGATCTAGCTTCTGCGCTCATAAAAAGCATCAGAGGAAGTGATATAAATGCCGGGCTGTATTATCTTGCAAGACTCATAGAGGGTGGAGAAAATGCTGCTTTTATAGCTAGAAGGCTTGCTATACTCTCTAGCGAAGATATCGGAAATGCAAATCCAAATGCTCTCACGCTTGCCAGCAGTGTATTAAATATAGTTGAACACATAGGATACCCCGAAGCTAGGATCCCGCTAGCTCAACTTGTCATATATCTAGCCTCATCCCCAAAATCAAATAGTGCTTACGCAGCAATCAACGATGCTCAAAAACACGTACAAAAGGGCATCATTCTTCCTATACCGTCACATATCAAACCAAATTCGACCGAGTATCTATACCCCCATAATTTTGGAGGCTGGTGCGAACAAAACTATCTAGAAAAGCCGATATCTCTTTATAAAACAAAATTAATTGGATTCGAAAAAACACTTAATGAATGGCACGAAAAAATAACTTTTAAAGCAAAATGACCTCCACGGTTGACCCACTTTTTTATGATATAATTTTATTATAATTTAGAAAAGGATATGTTTATGACAAAAAAATTAAAAACTTCACTACTAGCATCTGGCGTTGCTATAGCGCTATTAGGAGGATGTGCGCAACAAGGTTTGGTTGCTGATGATTCATACACTAGAACAAAAACCGGGGCTGTTACAGGCGCAATCGGAGGTGCAATCATAGGTGCTGCGACAGGTAATCATTCAGGCAAAAGAGCTCTTATAGGTGCTCTTATAGGTGGAGCTGTCGGGGCTGGCGTAGGATATAGTCTAGATCAACAAGCTAATGCAGTGGCACGTGCTTTGGGTACTGGCGTTAGTAACGATCCATTGGCAGAACTTGACCCGAATAGAGAAATTATAGTAACCAAAACAGATTCTTATGTCAAAATCACATTTCGCGACAGCATGATGTTCGCTGTCAATTCTGCTACGCCAAGATCGTCTGCACAAAATAAAATAAACAAAGTTGTCAAAGTACTTGAACAATATCCTCAAACTATAGTACAGGTAGCCGGCTTCACAGACAATACTGGAAGCTATAGCTATAATCAAGGGTTATCAGAAAGAAGAGCCAACAGCGTAGCTCGTGCTTTTGAAAATGCAGGAGCATCTATGGTATCAGCGATCGGGTGTTCTTATAATGCGCCAGTTGCGCCAAACACAACAGCTTCAAATAAATCACTTAATCGTCGCGTAGAAGTATATTTATACCCTAATGAAAACGCGCAAATAAATCCTTGCCAACAATAAAACCTATTTTTAATTGAGACCGGTAAAAAAGTTATCAGTCTCTCTCTTGCGGCTTAATAGTCAAACTTGCTTGTATCGGTATATGGTCTGATCTGGTGTGCCATTCGCGCCCAGATTTGACATGCGCTTCAACTATCTCCAAACTGCGCACATAAAGCCTATCTAGTTTAAACCATGGAATAAAACTAGGAAATGTACGGCCCGGCACCGGGCGCGGCAAGCGTTTTAATTTTCTATTTTGATGCTGGATCGTCTCAATAGCATCTTTTAGTGTAAGCTCCCCTGTAAGAATACGATGTACGTGCAAATTCCAATCATTAAAATCACCTGCTATAACTAGAGGCATATCATGGGAAATATTATGACGTACATGTTCTACAAGGGCCTTTGCCTGCCTAATCCTACTTCCCTTAAAGAGGCCAAAATGTGTACATATCAAATGAATATCCCCATATTTTGGATGCTCTACGATAGCATGCAAAACACCTCTTTGCTCGAGTTTGTGGTCTGAGATATCAATATTTTGCCAAGTTTTGATAGGATATTTGGATAATATTGCATTGCCGTGGTGACCATGCTCATAAAAAGCATTGGCCCCGTAAGCTACATATGGATATATATCTCCTTGCAGTGCACTTGTTTGTGAATGTGTATCTTTTGGCAAAGATATATTGCGGCGTTTTATATTAATATCTTGAACCTCTTGTAAAAAAACGATATCCACATCTATTTCTACCAAAGCTTCTTTGAGCGTACCTATTCGACAACCATGAACCATAGAGTAAGCTTTGTGAATATTATAAGTAGCAACTGTGATCATAAACCCATCCACCCTTTAAATGAAATCTTGAGCAATATCTCATTTCTATTAATTATAGCACGAAGATGACCAATTTGATATAAAAATATTTTACGCTGAATTTGTCTTTATATAGAATAAAGGATATTAAATTTGAGATAATCTTGCCCATGAGTAAACGGGGAATAAAACAACACCAAATAATTAAAACTGACACAAATGATGATATAATTTTTAAACTAGGAGCGTATATGTCTTGGATTGCCTTAATAACCATTATAAATTATATTATAGTAGCTTATGTTGTATATCGTGCCATGTTGCGCCCTTACCGTGAGCCTGCCTCTAGACTAGCATGGGTGCTTGTGGCTATCACAATACCTGTTATAGGCATAATGCTTTATTTTATGTTCGGAGAAACCAGTATAGGGTTTATTCGCGCAAAAAATATGCAAAAACTAAAAAGTGAAATATTCCAAAACCGTTTTAAAGCAACCCTTGATGAGCCAATTATCAATACAATACCGAAAAAATATCATCATATATTTCGTATCGGACAATCTATTAACGGCTTTTTACCGGTCAGTGGCAACAAACACTTTCTATTGGAAAATTCTGAAGCTATGATAGATTCTTTAGTTGAAGATATTGACAATGCCAAGCACCATATCCATATATTATTTTATATCTGGTTCGCTGATGAGAGTGGAAGGAAAATTGCGAATGCCCTTGCTCGTGCTTCCAAAAGAGGTGTCGTATGTCGAGTCTTGGTTGATGCTGTGGGTTCGCGCAAACTAATCTCATCTAATGTTTGGAATGATATGCATAAATCCGGAGTACATGCTGTATCCTCATTATCGATTGGCAATACGTTGCTAAGAATGATATTGGGTCGTGTTGACCTGCGAAATCATCGCAAAATTGTAGTTATAGATAATAATATCACCTATTGTGGCAGTCAAAATTGTGCCGATGCCCATTTCAATCCGAAAGACAAATATGCTTTATGGGTAGATGCCGAAGTTCGGTTCACTGGCCCAATCGCATTACAAAATCAGCATTTGTTTGTCCAAGACTGGCTGGCAGCTACCAGAGAAGATTTGCCTCCAACGCATGAATCTGAATACCCAAATGATATAATTGATCTAGCAAGTACCCAGATATTGAAAGATATGAGCAGTAAAACGAATAGCCTCTGCCCATCCCAAGTAGTAGGGACCGGCCCAACCGAAAGACATGATGCAATGTCAGATATATTTCAAGTCATAATAAGCTCTGCCCGAAAATGCCTAACGATAACTACGCCTTATTTCGTTCCAAATGGGCCAGTGCTTAATGCAATATGTTCAGCTGCCAGGATGGGGGTAGTAGTAAAATTGATACTATCCCATAATACTGATTCATGGTTTGTGCGTGCTGCTAGCCGCAGCTATTACCCAGAGCTATTAGAGGCCGGAGTAGAAATATATGAATATCAAAGTGAAGTATTGCATTCAAAATTGTTAACAATTGATGGCGAACTTGGCATGATAGGTTCTGCCAACCTAGACCGTCGAAGTTTTGATCTAAACTATGAAAATAATATAATATTTTATGATAAAAAATTCACAGAAGATATACTTGAAAGACAACAGTCATATATAGACAGGTCTTTAAATATAACTACTGAAGAAGTGAATGCTTGGAGCAAGCCTAGCTTGCTATGGTACAATATCAATGCTACATTAAGTCCGCTACTGTAAAATCATCTTCAAATAGCTATTATGCTAAAATACCTCCTTAATTAATTCAAGGACAAACAGAATATGAAATATTTTATAAGCTCATTTATCATAATGGCAATTGGCCTCTTGACAGCCTTTTTTCTAGGGGGGCTTGCGGCGATTTATGTAACATTTTTGCTCATAATCCTAGAGATTTCGCTATCGTTTGACAATGCCGTTGTTAATGCCAAAGTGCTCAATACCATGGATGTCATTTGGCAAAAAAGATTTATACTTTTTGGTATTCCTATAGCTGTTTTTGGCATGAGACTATTATTTCCGTTAGGAATAGTAGCGATTGCGACAGGCATGGGATTAATTGAGACTTTGCAAGTTGCCATGGGCGAACCCGAACGTTATGAAGCGATTTTAAAATCCACAGAAAAAAGTATCTTTGCCTTTGGTGGTGCCTTTTTGCTAATGGTATTTTTGGATTTCTTTTTTGAAGAAAAAGAGGTATATTGGATAAAAATATTAGAAAACTCCAAATTAATAACAAAATTATCATTATTATCCAATGTAGAACTTTCTCTTGCTATAGCCGTAGGAATCGGACTAGGCCACACAACTCAAGACTTTAGTGTACTTTTGGCATTTATGTATGGGGTATTGCTCCATGCATTGCTTGGCATGGTAGATGATGCCTTTTCTACTACAACGGTCAAAAATGGACTTGCCGGTTTTATATACCTTGAAGTACTTGATGCAAGTTTCAGTTTTGATGGCGTCATAGGTGCATTTGCACTAAGCAGCAATATATTTATTATTATGATAGGTCTAGGAGTTGGTGCCATGTTTGTGCGTAGCATAACACTCTATTTTGTAGAACATAAAACTTTATCAAAATTTAGATATTTAGAGCATGGAGCTCACTATGCAATCGGTATTTTGGCCGTGATCATGCTTATGAAGATCAACATTCATATAAGCGAACTTATTACCGGTACTGTAGGCATAGGACTTATACTATTGGCATTCGCACACTCAATTTGGGAGAATAAAAGAGAATTATTAAAATAAATCAGGCTATACCCTGTAAAATACAGTTGTATTTCACAGGATAATATACTTATTTTCCTATCTCTTGAACTGTCTCTTTGGTAGCATCATAAGCGTTCCCTACATCGTGTTTGACACCCTTGACTGTGCCGGTACAACCAGTTCCCATCATACCAATAAAAGCAGTAATCATTAACCAAAAAATAGTCTTTTTCATTTTTATTCCTTTTGTTGAGTAATCTATAAGATTATTATATTCTATCGTCTATTTGCTACTCCTTAAATTACTTCTCAGCGTAGCTTTGGCTATGCTTTCAAAGTTTCGTCTTGATTATGCACAAAATCATTTGTATCAAAACTTCAGGTATTTAGTTGGTGCGGTAATAAGCAACGAAGTACACACCAAGCAAAAAAAGGATAAAATACGAAAAAGATAAAAGAAGAGGAATTATGCATGGTAAGTGAAATTTATACCTATACTACAACACACATGGATAAAAGCATAGAAGCCCTCAAAAGAGAGTTTTCTACACTTCGCACAGGAAAAGTAACAACAAATATAGTTGACAATATTAAAGTAGACTATTACGGTACTCCTACCGCACTTAATCAAGTAGGTAATGTTATAGTCCAAGATGCGACCACGATAGCTATCAGTCCATGGGAAAAAGCACTATTAAACCCTATTACGAAAGCTATCCAGGAAGCAAACATAGGAGTGAACCCAAATAATGATGGTAGTATCATCAAGCTGTTTTTTCCTCCAATGACCGTTGATCAAAGACAAGAAATCGTCAAACAAGCTAAAGCAATGGGTGAAAAAGCCAAAGTTGCAGTTAGAAATATCAGAAAAGACAGTAACGACAAAGTCAAAAAACTTGAAAAAGACAAAGCTATTAGCGAAGACGAGATCAAAAAAGCTTTGGATCAAATACAAAAGATCACAGATGAGCATATAGCAAAAATCGACGAAGCTCTAAAAGCAAAAGAAATCGATATATTAAAAGTCTAATTATGAATGTAGAAAATATATACAAAGAAGCAGGCGCTTTACTAGAAGGGCATTTTATACTTTCAAGCGGCAATCATTCAAACCGATATCTGCAAAGTGCAAAAGTGTTGGAAAATCCTGCCACTGCGGAGATATTAGCGAAAGCCTTAGCTGAACAG
>Ga0265293_10007273_pt1 | contig 17169 bp, 17 predicted proteins | sample Munlanlewell138R_FD_192505 | JGI IMG/M metagenome (GOLD analysis project Ga0265293, IMG submission 192505) | Leachate microbial communities from a municipal landfill in Southern Ontario, Canada - Leachate well 138R | ecosystem: Engineered > Solid waste > Landfill > Unclassified | place: Canada...
CGAGACCGTGCTTTTCGGCAGCATGGTCTTCCTGACGAGACCGGATGTTTACCTGATAGCCGCGGTGACCTCTGCCATACTGATCCTGGTGGCCCTTCTGTTCAGGGACCTCCAGCTGACGACATTTGATGAGACCCAGGCGAAGCTCTCCGGGATCAACGTCACCGCTATGAACGTCATACTCTACGTAATGGTCGCCATAACCTGCGTCCTGATGGCCAACCTGATCGGGATAATCATGATCATAGCTCTGATGACCATACCGCCGGCGATGGCTAACATGTTCTGCAACGATCTGAAGGAGATGATCATCTCTGCGACCGTGATATCCCTGTGCCTCACAATGCTGGCTCTTTTGATATCCATCGCTACGGACATACCTCCCGGGGCCACGGTGGCCATAGTGCTGGGCGTATCGTTCATGATCTCCGTCATTGCCAGGTCCGTTTCCGGGAAGCTTGCGGCGGGAAGGATCTCTGCCTGAGCACATTTCAGAGGAGTGGAAATGCGCTGTCTGGCACAATGGGACGACGGCCTCTGAGGGGCGGATGTGGATCGTATTAGCGGATTTATGATTCAGATGCTCCGGAGCGATATGTTTAATAGCATATCATCCGGTCTACAGCGGCGAGCATAATGAAGGACATCAAGGCTTTCGTGAAGACCATACCGGATTTCCCCAAACCCGGGATCCAGTTCAGAGACGTGACGACGATAGTCGAGAGCCCCGAGGGCATGAGGATGGCCGTGGACGGTATCGTCGATATGCTGAAGGACCTTGATTTCGATCTGATCGTGGGATCTGAGTCGAGAGGCTTCCTCTTCGGTGCGCCGGTCGCTTACGCCGTGGACAGGGGCTTCGTCATGGTAAGGAAGAAGGGGAAGCTCCCCCGGGAGACCGTTTGCGAGGAATACTGTCTCGAGTACGGCACCGCTACCCTGGAGATGCACAAGGACGCCATAAAGACGGGGCAGAGGGTTGTCATCGTTGACGACCTCATAGCCACCGGCGGGACGACGGAAGCGATAATCAAGATGGTGGAGAAACTGGGCGGCGAAGTTGTCCGGATATGCTTCGTGATAGAGCTCGCAGGACTCGAAGGAAGGAAGAAACTGAAGGGATACGATGTGAGGTCCCTTGCGGTATACGAAGGAAACTAAGTGAGCCTGCCGGGATTCGAACCCGGGTCGTCGGTTCCGAAGACCGACAGGATTGATCCTCTACCCCACAAGCCCGCGACGAGATAGGTTGTTGCCTATAAATTCGCTTGTCCCTCCCTCGCAAGTTTTATTCATGAGTCCCGACATCCGAGAGCTCATGGCCAAAGTAATCCTCAATCACGGGGCGGGAGGGGAGATAATGCAGGAGTTCATCTCCAAGCACATAATCTGTCACTACCCCAAAGTCAAGACAGACGTTCCGTTGGATTCGATGGATGATTCTGCCGTTGTGGACGGCATCGTGTTCACGACCGACGGTCATACCGTCAAACCTTTGATATTCCCGGGCGGGGATATCGGACGGCTCTCCGTAGCGGGAACCGTGAACGACATAGCCGTGATGGGCGCAGAGCCCTTGGCTCTTTCCTGCTCCCTCGTCCTTGAGGCGGGATTGGACCTGGACATCGTTGATGAGGTGCTCCGGTCCGTGGGAGAGACCAGCAGAGAGTGCGGCGTCCCGGTGGTCACCGGGGATACCAAGGTCGTAGAGGCGGGCGGAGTGGACGAGATGATCATGGTCACCTCGGCAATAGGGAGGAGGACCCCTCTGCTGGACCACAATCTAAGGATCGCTTCGGAGTACAGGAAGGTGGATTCGAAATGGACGACGGACGACAATGTCCGTCCGGGTGACGTGATAATCGCTTCCGGTACCGTTGGCGATCACGGGATAGCGATACTGTCGTTCAGAGAGGGTTACGGCTTCGAGAGCGTCATAGAAAGTGATGTGGCTCCCCTCAACGGGATGATAGCCGAAGCAATGAAGGCCGGAGGCATAACGGCTATGAAGGACCCGACCCGCGGCGGCATAGCGAACACACTTAACGAGTGGTGCTCCAAGTCAAAGGTCGGTCTTGACATAACGGAGAAGGACATCCCCCTCAGGCAGGGAGTGGTCAGCGCCTGCGAGATGCTGGGCCTCGATCCTTTCAGCATAGGCAACGAGGGCAAGGTCATCATCGCCTGCGTACCTGAGATGGCAGAGGATGTGCTCAGGGCCCTGAGAGGCAACAAGTACGGCAGGGATGCGGCCATAATCGGACGCGCCGTGGAATCCGAGGTGCCCAGGGTCGTCCTGAGGACAGAGGTGGGCGGAAGAAGGATACTGGAACCTCCTGCGGGAGACCCGGTCCCCAGGATCTGCTGAGTTTTCGCTTCGCAGTTGAGAGCGATGAATGCGGGTGCGCCGAAGCTCGATAGAGTAATATAAGGCCGAAACCTAGCCCGGAGCATGGTTATTTTCCTCCCGTTCCCAGGGTACAGGCCTGCTTTGAAGAAGGGCGAGAAGATCGATGACAGGATATCCCCTCCTTATGATGTCATAGACGGAGACTACCTCGAGAAGCTCCAAAGCCTCCCGCGCAACGTGACCCGTCTGACACTCATGCCGGAGAACGGCCGCTACGGGAGATCGAGAAGGGAACTGGATTCCTGGATAGATGACGGGTCTCTTGCACAGGATCCCGATTCCTTCTACTTCTACAGGCAGACATTCCGTGATGACGGGAATATAAGGGTCCGCACAGGAATAGTCGGGATATTGAAAACCGAAGATTATTCTGAAGGGAATATTATACCCCATGAGGAAACATTCTCCAAGGTCAAGGACGACCGCCTGAATCTGCTCAGGGATATGGAGACCCACCTTGAGTCCATATTCGGCATATACGGGGGGCTGTCCCCCGAGCTTAACGGCAGAATCGCGGAGAACGCCGTTCTGATCTATTCTTACGAGGATGGTTCCGGGGTCCTTCACGAGTACTACCGCATATCCGACCCCATGATAATGGCCGACATATCCGACGAGATGGAGTGCCAGAAGATGCTCATCGCAGATGGCCACCACCGTTACGAGACGGCTCTGAACTACTCAAGGGAGAATCCTGACGATGAAAGGAAGGGCTTCGTACTGGCCACCCTGGTGGCCGGCGATGATGACGGGCTGGTCATATGGCCCACTCACAGGCTGATACGCGGGAACGACATATCCGAGAAGAACGCCATCAAGGGAATATCCGGGAAGATGGCTCTTACCGATGTCGACGGCGTGCAGAGCCTGAGGGCCCGGCTGAAGGACCACACCTTCGGGATACTGTTCAGATCTGGGAAATGCTTCCTGGCGGATCACAGGGGCGAGGGGCTTTGGAGCCTCGACACGTACGTGGCCCAGGAGCTCGTTATGAGGGGCGTCTACAAAAGCGATGAGGGCAAAGCCGATATCTCGTATGACGCAGAGTTCGATTCCGCGGTCAGTAAAGTAAAGGACGGGAAATACGACGCTGTCCTGCTTTTCAACGATCCGAGACTACAGACCATCTGGGACCTGTCCCTGGCAGGGAAGAGGATGCCGAAGAAGACGACTTTCTTCTTCCCGAAGATCTGGTCGGGCTGGGTATTCTACAGGATGTGCTGAATCTCCTGAGTCCGTATCTAAACCCTTTCCGATCCCTCATACCGGATATGCGTTAACCGCTGTCCCGAACATCACGGCATAGGTGAGCGGCCTTCACCGCGAAGACCGGACCGCCGCATAATGCGGTAGTAAAAGTGGAGCCGCTGGAGGGAATTGAACCCTCGACCTACGCCTTACCAAGGCGTCGCTATACCCCTTAGCCACAGCGGCCTCTGGCGGTCTAACAAGGCGCTTATTGATAAAGGTTTCTTCCGCCGGGGGCCTGGATAAGTTTATTTCGGTGACCCACTATAGACGCGCGTATGAAGAAGGAGATGAGCTCTTTTGATGTCCGCGCCCTTGTGGCTGAGATGTCGGCACTGGAAGGCGCCCATATGGACAAGATATTCCAGTGGGGGTCGGGCAATGTTCTCTTCAGGATAAACGTATCAGGGGAAGGGAAGAAGGAGCTTTTCTTCAAAGACAAGAAGTGGGTCTACATGCCGGCCAACAAACCGGAGACGCCCATAAATCCCCTGAGCTTTGCGACGTACCTCCGCAAATACATCAATAACGCCCTGATAGGAAAGACCATACAGGCGGGCTTCGACAGGGTCATAATAATGGACATCATGAAAGCCGATGCCGACTACAAGCTCATATTCGAGATGTTCGGCGGCGGGAATATCCTGCTTGTACTTGACGGGAAGATAATGAACTGCCTCGTCCACAAGACGATGAGGGACCGGAGCGTCAGGCCCGGGGAAGAGTACGTTATGCCGAAGACGCGGTTCGATCCCGCATCATCCTCTTACGAGGAGTTCGCAGAGATGTTCTCCAGATCCAGCTCCGATCTCGTCAGGACTCTGGCGACAGGGGCGAATCTGGGCGGACAGTATGCCGAGGAGGTATGTGCCAGAATAGGCATCCCCAAGGATACTCCCTCCGAGAGCATGACTGAGGACTGGCTTCTCAGAGCTTACGGCAGCATGCGGGACCTGGTGGCGGCCGTCGCCGAATCGCCGGAGCCCGCGGTCTATTACGAGGACGGGGTGGCAGTGGATTTCTCGCCTGTCCCGCTGACGATATACGATCATCTGGAATCCAAGAGATTCGATACCCTGTCCCAGGCCATGGACGGGTACATGGAATCCCTGGCTGAGAGCGAGGTCGAGACCTACGTCGACCCGGAGATCGAGAGGATACGCAGAAGGGGGGAGAGGCAGCGGGAGACCATAGAAGGGTACAGGGCTGAGGCGGAGGAGCTCAAGAGAAGGGCCGAGGCCGTCTATACCGAGTACGGGAAGGTGGACGAGCTGCTGAGGGTCCTGGAAGAGCAATCGGCGCTCATCGGCTGGGAGAAGCTGAAAGCGGGCGCCATGAAGATCCCTTACGTCATAAGCATAGACCCGTCGAAGAATCTCGTCACCGCGGCGGTCAACGGTCATTCCGTCACGCTGAACTACACCAAGAACATAGATGCCAATGCCTCCGATATATATCAAAGGAGCAAGGATCTAAGCGACAAGGCGAAAAGGGCCGATGACGCTCTCAGGGAGACCTTGGACGCCCTTGAGAAAAAGGAGAAGGGCCTGATCAAGGAGAAGCGCAAGATGGCCTCCAGAGCCCAGCCCACCAAACAATTCTGGTTCGAGAGATATAAGTGGTTCATCACAACGGAGGGGAAGCTTGTCATCGCAGGCAGGGACGCCCACACCAACGACGGCATAGTGAAGAAGCACCTGAAGGACAACGATGTCTATGCCCATGCGGATGTTCACGGTGCGCCGTCCGTCATACTCAAGGAGGGGAGGAGCGCATCGGATGCGGAGCTCAGGCAGGCGTGCGTCTTCGCCATAACGCAATCCAAAGGATGGGTCTCTGCCGTGGGAGAGGGCAGCGCTTTCTGGGTCTTCCCCGATCAGGTGAGCAAGACCCCTGAAGCGGGAGAGTTCGTTCCCAGGGGCGCGTTCATTGTCCGCGGGAAGAGGAACTACGAGTACCATATCCCGCTGAAGATGGCCGTGGGGGAGATCATGTACATGAACGAGCGGAAGGTCATGTGCGCTCCCCTGGAGTGCATCAAGGACCGGTCCTCCAAGTACTTCATCATCGAACCGGGCCGCGGGAAGGCGGGAAGGACAGCCGCTCAGATGGCGAAGGAGCTCTCCGTTCCGGAGGAGGAGGTCTCCCGCATAATACCCCCGGGCGACTCCCAGATAGTTTCTAAGGTCTGGCACGAGGAGCCTGAGGAAAAGGCCGGCGAGTGAGGATCCTCTGGGGAGAGCACCGGCGGTCCGCTCTGCGCGGATCAAGAAACAATCGTTTACTTATATTGCCCGCAAGCTATTATATTCCGCATACCGGAAGAGCCGCGGACAGTCGGCTGTCCTGCGGCATCGGTACCGATGACGGAGGAACAGACATGGAACTTATATTCATCATATCGGCGCTCGGCCTGGCGGCAGTCATACTCCTTTTGACGCCCAGAAGAGCCGATGCGCACTGCGATACAATGGACGGCCCTACTGTCAAAGACGGCATGAGGGCCCTGGAGACCGGCAACGTGAATCATGCGATCAAATGGGTCTTCCCTGAGATGGAGGCTGAAGTCAGGGAGGCATTCGCCCTGAGCCTCAAGGTCCGCAAGCTGGGAGCCGAGGCGAAGGAGCTGGCCGACAGATACTTCATCGAGACGCTCGTAAGAGTGCACCGCGCAGGGGAGGGCGTTCCGTTCACCGGGGTCAAGCCCCGCGGCACGCCTGTGGATGAGAGAGTCGCCGCGGCCGACAGGAGCCTGGAGATCGGTGATCTGTCACCGCTCAGGGGCCTGGTCTCCCGCGAGGTGATGCATGACCTTGAGAAGAAGTTCGAGAGGGCGATGGCCCTGAAGGATTTCGACGTGAACGACATTGATGCCGCGCGGAAATACATCGAGGCCTATGTGATCTTCTTCAAAACAGCAGAGGGACACGAAGACACCCACAGCCACGGTCATCACCACTGAACCCGCCCGGACCCCCGGAATGTGATTTACAAAAGACGGAGGTCACAGAACATATGGAATCGCTCCTCTGGGCCGTAGCCGTTGTGATTGCCGCTCTGATGGTCGCATTGCTGGTCAGGAGTTTCCTCGTCTTCGTGGTGCGGATATCCTCCCGGTCGATGTTGCCCGCGCTCAGACCGGGCCAGAGGATCCTGGCCATGCGCGTTTACAACGAGAACCGCATAAAACGGGGAGACGTCATCATATTCCGTTCAGATGAGGTCGACGATACTCTGATCAAAAGGGTCATCGGGATCCGGGGGGACACCGTCCGCGTATACCCGGACGGAACTGTGAGCGTAAACGGGGAGGAGCCCTACGTCAGTAATGACGGAGAGGCCTCTGCCGAGTGCCATGTCCCGGATGAAGGATATTTCGTCCTGGGCGACAACAGAGAAGAATCCCGGGACAGCCGCCATTGGCGGAGCCCCTGCGTTAAAGCAGAGAGCATCATAGGCAAAGCGATAATCATCCCGAAGGACAGGAAAAATCAAAAGGGCGAACAGGAACCGGAAAACCGCCCTTTCCGGGATTAAATGTCGCAGTGGAAGGTGGTGCCCGCGCCGGAATTCGAATCCGGGTCAAGAGATCCGCAATCTCTCAGGATATCCAGGCTACCCCACGCGGGCTCTTTCCGGATCGGATCCGGGAATCAGACCTCAGCGCGGGCCGCACAACGGGTTATGTAGCCGGCGATGCGGTTCCTCATCTTGGTTGTGGATACATCGCTGAGCTTTGAGACCATCTCTTTGTTGTTCTCGAAGTCGACACTGAACGCCTTGGGATACTTGTTGTAGAGCTCAAGGGAAACTCTTTTGATGTATGTGGGTCTAATTCTTCCCATTAATCCTCACCGATTATGCGGGATTAAGTGGATTCCTTATTTAAGGCTTGCTGGAAGAATCCGGTCTCCTTCGGGGTTTTCCGCAGGATAGCTTGCCTTCAGGGCATGGGCCCCTTATGCAGGGCGGTCCGCCGTCCCTGAATATCGTCGGAGATACCTCCCTGGAAAGCGCCAGCATTCGGTCCGCCATCTCACGTATCTCCCACTGGGCCCTGTTGCAGCACCTCAGGGAGAAGAAATGCAGCAGCTCCCTCGCATTCATCGTTATCGTTATGTTGGTGGTGCATGCGTTGGGAAGCACATATCTGGCATCTTCCGCGGGGAACCTCTCCCCCAACTCCCGGTAGACCTCCCATACCCTCTCCATGGCCTCCTCGAACAGCTTCCGGGCCTCGGGATCCCCGCTTATCGTCTCCGGCATGACGTATGTGGGCTCATCCAGCGACACATATCTTTGGCTCTGTTGCGAGAAGGAGGCTATCCTGTGCCTGACCAGCTGATGCGTCAGGGAGCGTGAGACACCTTCCACGGAGAACGTGAAGGATGCGTGCTCTATCACCGAGTGGTGCCCCATGCCCACTATCCGGTCAAGGACCTTCTCGGGGCTCTCGTCACGGACCAGCTCCGAAGCGGGTCTCTTGGAATAGCATGATTTGCCGGCAGCGGCGCATATGGCGTCCGCGTCCCTTGTATACGCCAGGAGCTTAACTTCCATTCTCCGGCCTCCTGTTCCAAAGCTCAGATCTCAGTGCGTTCATCTTAGACCTGTCTAGTATGGTCTCAAGCCTTATTTTCCTTATCTCCCGATCTCCGAGGAGCTTGATCAGCCCTTCGACGTGGGCATCCCCCACCACCACCACGATATCGCTCTTCCTGGCAGCGTACTCGGCTATCATCCCGGCCATGTGCTCGTTCCTCTCATCGATGAGCTTCCTGACCAGGGTCGGGAACTTCCTCCGCATGTCCTCTATCATGGCGTCGCTGTCCCGTGCGAAGTCGGCAGCGATCCTCTCCGCCTTCCTCTTCCCCCTGCGCCTGTCTACGAACATGGACCAGGAGTATCTGCGCCTCTCCCAGAATGACATCTCGGCCCATACCTCGTCCAGAATGTTTATGGCGGCCTTGTCTATGAATCCTATCTCTGCCCCCAGGGCCTTGCCCGCGCTCACGGCTATCAGCATCTCCGCCCCCGTCTGAGAGCCGTACTCCTTGGACAGACCGTCCTGATACTCGGCGGTCTGCCGATAGAGCTTGGATATCTCCTTCTTCTGCGCCTCTGAGGGTTCCGCGGCCTTGTACTCACCCGTCATGATCTTGTACCTGACCTCATCCAGCTCCACCAGCACAGCATCGGGCCAGAGCTGTTTGATTATGAATGCCACCGGTTCAGCGATATTGAATACGTGACCGACGCCAATGATGGTTATCACGGCATTGGTATCTGCACTGTGCTATAATACCGCTTTCGAAACGCACTGGACGATGAAAACCGGATCTCCGTTGCCTCCGCCTGCCCCTTCATGGCATCTTTTCAGATACAGTTTTTAGAGGGGAGGGGCATCAGGCCCCATGGGCCGCAGGTTCGATCTTGTGATATTCGATATGGACGGGACCCTCACCCGGTGCAGGAGCTCGTGGGGTTTCGTGCACGATGAGCTGGGAGTGGACAACGATGAGGCCTATCAGGCCTTCGTCAACATGGAGATAGATGAAGCGGAATTCATGCGCAGGGACATAGGCCTGTGGATGAGGGCCTGCCCCGGCATAAAGGACGTCGACATCGCCAGGATACTTACCAGAATGCCCCTTATGGACGGCATACAGGAAACGATAGCCGCTCTCTCCTATAACGGGATAAAGAGCGTCATATGCAGCGGCGGGATCGGTCATGCGGCCAGGATGATCGCCGAAGAGTTCGGGTTCGACGGCTGGCTGGCCGATGCCCTGGAGACGGATGAGAACGGCGTCCTGACCGGTGAGGGCATACGGAACATAGACCTCATGAACAAGGGGAAGAGCGCCGTGAAGCTCATGCAGGAATTCGGGGCCACCAAAGAAAGGACGATATCCGTGGGGAACTCCTACATCGATATCTCGGTATTCAAGCAGACCGGGCTGTCCATAGCCTTCAATCCTGCCGACGAGGAATACACGGCGGCTGCCGCAGACCACGTGGTAAGAAGCTCGAACCTGTCCGATATCTTAGATATCATCCTCGAGATCGAGAACAGGGATTGATTTCCTCTTGTAGCGGCCGTATATGCGCACCACATTCCTGGCCTCCGTGGTGCCCCTGTTGATGAGCCTGTCCCTGGTCTTTATCGCATGGATGAAACAGTCCATGTCCTCCAGGGAGAGGAGCTGCCCTATGGCGTACTCATCATCCGGGAGGGCGGGGATCCTTCTGGAATAGCTCTTCGTACCGTCATTGACCGTTACTTTAACGTTGAGGACATCAAACTTCTGGGCCCATATGGTCTTGACCTTCGGGGCCCTGGCCTTCCTGACGCGTTTGTTGTCGTTGTTCTCTATGGAGGCGATCCTCACCCTGAGGCCGTCCTCAAGATAGAACTCATCCCCTTCCATGAGGAGCTCGTCCTCCTCCAGGACCGTGGACGACTGGTAGGATACGGGGCCGTCGCTGACTATCACACGCGTGACGATCTGGCGGGGCATGGGGATCGTCGTCGTTATCGTCTTCCCGCAGTCCATGCATTTCAGCGTACCCTCCAGGGACGCCTTTCCCATCTTGCCTTTCAGCACCTCGTGGGCGGTCTGCTCACGGCATTTCGTGCATTCTATGTAAACGGCCTCCGGGACCTCTCTTTCCATGATCATCGCTTCCTTATTCTGAACGGCGCACCGTGACCGGGCACTATCACGTCTGCGAAGTTAGCTATGGTCTTAATGCTTTTCATAGCCGTGTCCTCGCCTATGTTGAACCGGGGAGGGACCTTCTTCCTGAAATTATCCTCCAAAGGTATGGCATCCCCGACCACGGCATAGTTCAGGTCCCCCTTGACGAAAACGCTCATGGAATCCCATGTGTGCCCCGGCGTATGGACCAGCTCCACGCCCTCGGATATCCTGCGGTCGCCTTCCACCACTGTGTGATCCGGGCTGGCCTCTCCGCCCGAATGCACCAGGACCTCGGCGTTCGGGAACAGGTCCAGATTCTCCATGTGGTCATGATGGGGATGCGTCAGTACCACGGTGTCAACATCCTTCATGAACACCCCGATCTGCCTGAAGGACAGTTTTATGGCCGGCCTCATCATCCTGCTGCTGGGATCCACTACTATCAGGCGGTTGCCTGACCTTATCAGAGTCGATGTCGAATTCGCCTCTTTGACAGAACCGTCCTCTGCCCTCTCAAGATTCCCTATCGCGAGGATATCCAGGTAATTCACGTGCGCCATCATCGGCCTATAGCGTTACCGGAATATAAAACGTGGAAAGGCAAGTATAATCCGTGAATCGACGATACGATTGCGTGGCAGAATGAGGATCGACGAGCGCATATCCGTTGAGACGTGCCCCGAGGTTTACCCCCCTTCGGAGGACAGCTATCTGCTGATCGAATCCTTCGACGTCTTCAGGGGCGAATCCGTACTGGAGGTCGGGTGCGGTTCAGGTATTGTGTCCATGCACTGTGCCAGCAACGGAGCTTTGGTCACAGCCGTTGATATAAACGAGAAGGCGGTTGAATGTGCCAGGGAGAACTTCCGCAGGAACGGGCTTGATGCGAATATACTTGTCTCCGACGTATGCGAAAATGTCAAAGGCGTCTTCGATACCTTTGTGTTCAATCTTCCCTACCTTCCCGTAAGCGAGAGCGGCGCGTTGGAAGCGTCGTGGTCCGGCGGCCCGGACGGCGTCGGCCCCCTCCCCCGGCTGATCGGCTGTGCGGAAAAGCATCTGGAATGCGGAGGAAGGATCATCGTGGTCGTCTCCTCCCTGATGGACCAGGAGCGTCTGGGTCATCTGCTGGAAGGCACCGAGGTCTCGGAACTGGGTCATCTGGATCTCTTCTTCGAGACCCTCAGGGTTCTGGAGATCAGACCTTAGCCTATCATCCTCGCTATGGCTTCCGACAGAAGTTGGCTGGCCTTCTTGCCGTCGACCTTGCCTCTGAGGGATTCCATCACAGGCCCCATTAACGGTCCTGCCGCCGCTTTGCCCCTGGATCTGACGAATTCCTCTCTTTCCTTCAGGATGGAATCGATTATCATCTCGGCCTCCCGGTCGTCCAAGGACTCCAGCCCCAGTTTGTCCAGGGCCTTCTCCGGGGGCGTGCCGGAGGCCACCTCCCTGAGTATGTCGGGCAGTGCCTCCTTGGCGAATCTGGACTCCGAGAGCAGCGAGAATATCTCCATCACGCCGGCTTCGCTTATGGAAGAGGTGTCAACACCCGCCTTCTCCAGTTCGCTGTATGTGTTCAGGAATGTGGTCGCTATGACCGCGGACATGTCCCCGTAGGCCTTGCAGGCACGCTCGAACAGATCCGAGAAGTCCTGCCTCACCAGCTGCCTGGCCTGCTGTTTGTTTACCTTGTGGTCCCTGATCAGGCGGGCCTCTGTCTCCTCGGGTAGCTCCGGAAGGCGGGCCCGTATCTCCTTCAGCCTTTCAGCGGTTATCTCCGTCGGCGGAACGTCAGTCTCCGGATACATCCTGGCTGCACCCGGCAGAGGCCTCGAGTACTTCGAGGTGCCGTCAGGCAGCGGGTCCCTGGTCTCCTCAGGTATCCCCTCAAGGGCCTCGTTGGCCCTCTCCACTGCCGCCGCCAGAGCGGAACGGGCCTTCCTCTCGGGTGCTGCGCATATCGCGAAGGCGTCATTGACGCCGCTGATGCCCAGCCTCTGTTTCAGGATGTTCACGTAGCACTCCTCTATGCCGTAGGCGGGCAGCTCATCTGAATGGAATATCCCCTTGACACCTCTGGTCCTGGCTCTTTGCGCCATCTCCGACCCCAGCCTAAGTTTACCGCCGTCCCCGTTCATCACCCCTGCGAATCCGGGGAGTCTAACGGCCAGCACTTTGCCTTTGGACGACAGCGCCCCCTTTATGACCTTGGACTCCGAATCTGTGAAAATGTCGGTGACATCTTCGATATCCGTCTCGGCTGGCACTGTCCCTCTTCCGTTCAATATCTCCTTTACGGAAAGGAGCATCCTCTGTCTCGCCACCTCATTGGAGACATAATCGGGCAAGAGCCTGAGCTCCTGGGCCCCCTTGATCTCGACGCGGGCCCCTCCCGGTATCGATATGTTCAGGTCCTCCCTGATGGTCCCGATGCCTCTCTTCACCCTTTTCGTGGCCCTCAGAAGCGTTCCTATCCGGAGAGCTGTCTCCATGGCCTCCTCCGGGGACCTTATGTCAGGGCCCGTGGCCACCTCGATGAGGGGTATACCGAGACGATCCAGACGATATGTTATCTCCCCGTCCTTCTCCTCTATCTTCCTGGCCGCGTCCTCCTCCAGGCACACCGAGAGGATTGAGATCCTCCTGCCGTTGACCTCTACCCAACCTCCCGTGGAGACCAGGGCTGTCCTCTGATAGCCTCCGGTATTGGAACCGTCGACCACCACTTTCCTCATGAAATGTATCTCGTCGGCTATCCGGGCATGCAGCATCTCCGAGAAGACCAGCGCGGTCTCCAAAGCCTCTGCGTCAGGCCCGTTGGGAGGTTCCTCATCCAGATCGACGAGGCAGGATACACCCTCGGCCATCTGGTATCTGAAACCTATGCCCTTCTTGTACTGTGCCAGTGCCGCCCGGTCGATCTCCCCCGTCTCTCCTGTGGTCGGCCTCAGCTTCCTGAAGTAGGCTCCGTCCCCTTCGTCGCACAGACGGCTCTCGCAGGAGCAGAACAGCTTCCTGGTGCTCAATTGCTGATGTATCTCTATGCCGCATACAAGCTCCGGGGCGCCCTTCAAAGCACACACCTCCTGTTGCCTGTCTCGTTCGCCATGGGCTCGGCCATCATCCTCTTGGCCTCATGAGCGGATTCGCTGTTGGCCAGCACCCACATCAGTTTCACATAAGCGACCTCAGGAAGCATATCACCCACCGAGATCACGCCTGCGGAGATCAGGTCCCTGCCAGTATCGTAAACGTTCATGTTGGTGGTGCCGCCCAGGCACTGGGATGTCATGACTACGACGATCCCTTTCTCACAGGCCTCCTTCAAGACCCGGCACATGGGCTGTCCCACATGACCCAGACCCGTTCCCGCTATGACTGCGCCGCGGCTTCCCATTATTACGGGGCCGAAGACGTCGGGATCCATCCCGGGATAGTATTGCAGGAGGACCGTGCGGGGATCCATCGCGGTTCTCGCCGTGGCTTCCCCCTCACTGGGCGATCGTGGTTCGCCGCAGTACTTCACGACGCCTTCCTTGCTGACGGTGGCCGCCGGCGGCACGTTGACGCTTCTGAATGAATCTCTGCGGGAAGTGTGCATCTTCCTCACACGGGAGCCTGTGTGCACCGAGAACGAATCGTCTCCCAGCCCCTCGTGCATAACAACGAAAACGCCTGCGGCCTTTCCCTCGGCACAGAACCTGGCACATGCCATCATATTGCTTGAGGCATCCGAGGACGGACGGTCAGAGGACCTCTGAGCCCCCACGAGCACCACGGGTTTGGGTACGTCTCCCAGCATGAAGCTGAGAGCCGCCGCGGTGTAGCTCATGGTGTCTGTCCCGTGAGGGATTATTATCGCGTCAGCCCCTGCGTTTATCTCTTCGGCCACCACTTCGGCCAATTCCTGCCAGTGGCTGACCTCCATGTTCTCAGAGAATATCGAGAAGAGGACTCTGGCCTTTATGTTGGCTATCTCCCTCAGCTCCGGTACTGCGTCGACCAGTTCCGAGGCGGACATCGCCGGGCGCACCGCTCCGGTGCGATAATCCACGAACGAGGCGATCGTCCCTCCAGTGCTGACCAGGGTGAAATTCGGAAGCCCCTCCCTGGGCTCCGGCTCCTCCCTTTCTACAACGACGGGACTGGGTCTTTCTATGACCTCTATCACGCTGTCTTCAAGAACGCGGATACCCAGATTGTACCCGCTCTTCATCTTCAGTATCAATATGTCCGGGGCACTGAAATCATGATGGGGCATCAGCCTTCCTATGTACTCCTCATCCCCGTTCCTGAGGGATATGCGGCTACCTTCTTTCGCATCAGCCTCTTTAAGCTTCTTTGACAGCATTTCAGAATATACCATGATCTTTACCTTCCGAACAGTTTCTTGGAGATCTTGTTGCCTATGCCGCGACCTATGGCAGAGGCTGCATTGCCTATGGCCCTGTCCACGGTCCTCTCCGTGCGTGACTTTGTCTTCCTGGTTCCGGAGGAGGAGGTCTTCTTTTTAGGTTTCTCCTTATCTGCTTCCTTGGCCTCCTTCATCTTGGTCAATTCCTCATAGGCTGTTTCCGCATCCACCCTCTTCCTGTACTTGGAATAGAGGGGGCTGCTCTCCATCATCATCCTGTAATCGTCATCGTTTATGGTCCCCAGGAACGACTGCGGTGGGAGGATCATAGCCCTCTCGACCACCGAGGGGCTGCCCTTCTCGTCAAGGAAGGAGACGAGAGCCTCCCCCGTTGCCAGTTCCATTATCGCATCCGCGGTCTTGAACCGGGAATTGGCGCGGAAGGTCTCCGCTGCGGCACGCACCGCCTTCTGCTCCTTGGGAGTATAGGCGCGAAGAGCGTGCTGGACCCTGTTGCTCAATTGTGCCAGCACCCCGTCCGGTATATCGGAGGGGCTCTGTGATATGAAGTATATGCCCACACCTTTGGAGCGTATCAGCTTGACTGTCTGCTCCACCTTCCTCGTCAGTGCGGGAGATGAGTCGCCGAACAGCATATGGGCCTCATCGAAGAAGAAGACCAGCTTCGGTTTGTCGAGATCCCCCACCTCCGGAAGAACATCGAACAGCTCTTCCATGAGCCAGATCATGAACGTGGAGTACAGCTCCGGATTCCTTGCCAATTTCACTCCCGACAATATGTTGATGATACCGCGTCCGTCCGGCGCAGTGCTCATCCAATCCGTGATATCCAAAGCGGGCTCGCCGAAGAACATGTCTCCGCCTATATCCTCCAGGGCCATCACGGACCTCTGTATGACGCTCAGGGATTGCGGATTGAGGCTGCCGTACTCATCCTCGTAATTCTTCCTGTGCTCGCTGATGAAGCTTACTGCGGCCCTCAGGTCCTTGGTGTCGACAAGTCTCCACCCCTCATCCTCGCAGATCCTGAAGACCATCCTCAGGACGTCCTCCTGGACGTCGGACATCCCCATGAGCCTTGAGAGAAGTGCCACACCCATGGATTCCAGTGTCGTCCTCACCGGGTGTCCCTTCTCCCCGTAGATGTCCCAGAACTCGCAGGGATATCCTTTGAAGACGAATTCGTCGACGCCGAGAGATGATATCCTCTTCATCATCCCCTCGCTCTCCTTCCCGGCCCTGCAGAGGCCCCCGACGTCTCCTTTTATATCGGCCATGAAGACCGGGACCCCCATGGCGCTGAATGACTCCGCCATCACCTTGATCGTAACGGTCTTCCCCGTTCCGCTGGCACCTGCGATCAGACCGTGCCTGTTCGCATACCTCGGGAGGAGATGGATCCTATCATCCGCCTTAGCTATCCACAATTTCCCGTCCGCATACATGATAGGGCCTTCCCTTACGAAGTTGGTTATTAGTCTTCCCCGTAATGATACTTTGCGCGCGCAAGAGCCCCTTAAGAACACGGCGCTGACCCTCCCGGTTGGGCAACGGTTAATACCGATTAGCTGATTCGAGGAAGCATGCACAAGATCACCGACGTCAGCATGGAATACGACGTCCTCCGGGAGAACAGCAGATTGGCCCGCGAGAACTATGAGCTGCTGAAAGAGCACGACATAATGTCGGTGGACTTCATGGGCTCCATAGGGTCCGGGAAGACATCACTGATAATCAAGATAGGCGAGAAGCTGGCCGCCAAAGGGCTGAAGGTCGGGGCCATCGCCGGCGATGTCACGGGAGAGGATGACTTCGGAAGGATGAAGAGGGCGGGCATAGACGCCTACAACTGCAACACGGGCAAGGAATGCCATCTTGATGCGAACATGATACACAGGGCACTGCATCAGATGGACCTTGACAGCATCGACGTTCTGCTGATAGAGAACGTGGGCAATCTCGTTTGCCCCGCCGATTTCCCCCTGGGAGCGGATATGAGAGCCGTCGTGATATCCGTGACCGAGGGCGACGATATGGTCAGGAAGCATCCCGACATATTCCTCCACTCGGACGTGGCGGTGCTGAACAAGATCGATATCGCCGACGCGGTGGATGTGAATCCGGAGATAATCGCCGGGGATTACCTCAGGCTCACGGGCGGAAGGCGCAGTATCATGATGTGCAGCGTGAAGAAGGACAGAGGCGTCGACGAGATAATCGCAGAAATGGGGCTGTGAGGATGCGGGTTCTTACCGTAGGCGGAGGCGGAAGGGAGCATGCGGCGGTGGAGGCCTTCCACAGAGCCGGCTCCGAGATATACGCGGTGATGAAGAACGCCAATCCCGGGATAATGAGAAGAGCGAAGAAGCACGCTCTGATCGACGAGAAGGACATCGGCAACGTTCTAAGATTCGCCCTTGAGAACTCCG
>Ga0265293_10007275_pt1 | contig 17162 bp, 13 predicted proteins | sample Munlanlewell138R_FD_192505 | JGI IMG/M metagenome (GOLD analysis project Ga0265293, IMG submission 192505) | Leachate microbial communities from a municipal landfill in Southern Ontario, Canada - Leachate well 138R | ecosystem: Engineered > Solid waste > Landfill > Unclassified | place: Canada...
TTCCAACCATTCCGGTGAGATTAACGGAGAGGCCACACCTGTTCCCATCCCGAACACAGAAGTTAAGCTCTCTTGTGCCGAGAATACCTGGCTGGAGACGGCCCGGGAAGGTAGGTCCTCGCCGGATTTTTTTATGCTTTTTTATTCCCTTCTTTCCAAGCGTTCATAAGGTTACAGATAGGCCGGGGTCAGGGATTTCCCTGTGCTATGATTCATCCGGAATTACTTGTCTTACCTGGAAGGGAGCGGGTCAATGAAGATCATTATTGTCGGCGGTGTCGCCGGCGGCGCAACGGCAGCCGCCCGGATGCGCCGTTTATCCGAAGACGCAGAAATCATACTCCTGGAGCGGGGCGATTATGTCTCCTTTGCCAACTGCGGCCTGCCCTACTATCTTGGCCAGGTCATCAGCCAGAGGGAATCTCTTTTCATCTCGACCCTGGAGACCATCTCACAAAAATACAATATACATATAAGGACCCGGTCCGAGGTTATCAAGATCGACCGGGACCGCAAGCAGGTCACCGTCCTCAACCGGGCGACCGGAGAATCCTACGAGGAAGCCTACGACAAACTGGTCCTGTCGACCGGTTCCTCACCCCTGATTCCTGAGGTAGAGGGCGCCGATGCCCCTAATGTCTTCAGCCTCTGGACCATTGAGGACACCGACCGTATCTGGGACTTCATCAAGGTCAAGGAGCCCCGGAAGGCTCTGGTGGTGGGCGGCGGTTTCATCGGGGTGGAGCTTGCCGAGAATCTGTATGAGCGCGGTATGGAAGTCACCCTGGTTGAATTGGCTGACCAGATCCTGCCCCCCTTTGACCGGGATATGACGGTCACCCTGGAGGACCACCTGAGCAGGAAGGGCATCCGCCTGATCCTGGGTCAGGCAGTCCAATCGATTGCCCAGGACGGCAAGGAGGTCACTCTGACCGACGGGACAGTCATCCCGGCAGATCTGGTTCTCCTCAGCGTGGGCGTCCGGCCCAACAGCAGCCTGGCCCGGGAAGCCGGCCTGGACCTGGGCCCGCGGGGTCATATTGTGACCGACCAGGCCATGCAGACGTCCGATCCCGACATCTACGCTCTGGGCGATGTGGCCCAGGTGGAGGAGCCCATCCTGGGCGGCCGGACAGCCATCCCCCTGGCAGGGCCCGCCAACCGTCAGGGCCGTTTTGCCTGCGCTAATATCCTGGCCGGAGAAACCGTAGAACCCTACGGGGGCTCTATCGGGACCAGCATTGTCAAGATCTTCGATATGACGGCCGCCTCAACCGGCCTCAATGAAAAGCAATTGCAGGCAGCAGGCCTTGTTTACGGCAAGGATTATTTTATCTCCCTCATTCACCCCATGCACCACGTGGCTTATTACCCCGGCGCCCTTCCCCTGGTCATCAAGCTTCTCTTTGCCAGGGACGGCAAAGTATTGGGAGCGCAGATCACAGGTTATGAGGGGGTGGATAAGCGGATCGACCTGATCTCCTCGGCCATCCATTTCAAGGGGACGGTCCGTGACCTGGCCGAGCTGGAGCTGGCCTATGCGCCGCCTTACGGGGCTGCCAAGGATCCGGTCAACTTCGCAGGCTTCGTGGCCGAAAATATCCTGGAAGATTTGACCGACCCGGTCACAGCCGGCCAGTACCTGGCAGATCCCGGCCGCTATACACTGCTGGATATCCGCGAGGAGGAAGAGCTTGTAGCGGGAAGGATTCCCAATGCTCTATCCATCCCCCTGACCCGGCTTCGGGAGAGGCTTGACAGCCTGGATCGGGATAAGAAATACCTGGTTTTTTGCGCCATCGGCCTCCGCGGCTACATAGCCGAGCGGATCCTCAAGCAAAAAGGCTTCAAAGTCTACAATCTGGCGGGAGGCCTGCGCTCACTCCAGGCCCTCCAGGAGGCGGAAAACTCTAAGGGAAACCAGGAAAGGAGCCCCCTCATGATCAAGGATAATCTGGCAAGCCAGGAAAAAGACACAGGTGCCATCAGGGACCTGGATGTCTGCGGCCTCAGCTGCCCCGGCCCCATCGTTGAAGTCGGCAAGCTCATGCGGGACATGACGGAAGGCGACCTGCTCAGGGTCCGGGCCACCGATCCGGGCTTCGCCCGAGATATCTCAAGCTGGAGTGATAACACAGGCAACAGCCTGCTCAAGCTGGAGGAAGGGGGCGGCTACTATACGGCGACCCTCCGCAAGGGCGGCCCCGGTGAAGCCGAGGACGGCCGGATGGCGGCTTCCGGCCCCAAAGGCAAAGACAAGACCATCATTGTCTTCTCCGGCAACTTTGACAAGGTCATGGCTGCCTTCATCATCGCCCTGGGCGCTGCTGCCATGGGCGACAAGGTCCATCTCTTCTTTACCTTCTGGGGCCTCAGTACCCTGCGCAAGGGCCAGCGGGTCAAGGTCAGGAAGGGCTTCATGGATAAGATGTTCACGGGCATGATTCCCCGGGGCACAAAGGGCATGGGCCTGTCCCAGCTGAATATGATGGGCGTCTCGCCCAAGATGATGCGCAAGGTCATGAAGGACAAGGGCATCACCTCCCTGGAAGACCTGGTCCGCGAGGCGCTCTCCAACCCCGACATCGAGATCACGGCCTGCCAGATGACCATGGATGTCATGGGACTCAAGGCCGAGGAGCTGATCGAGGGAGTCAAGATCGGCGGCGTCGCCTCCATGCTCCATGACGCCGATCAGTCGCAGTTCACCTTGTTTGTCAGCTGACGCGCGGCAACAACCAATTATCTTCTAGAAAACCCGGCCTCGGCCGGGTTTTTTACAGGGGTTGGGAATCCTGGCCCAGGAAGGCCTCAAGGAGAGCCAGGTAGCCGTCAAGGGCTCCGTAGAGCTGGTCGGTTTCGATGTACTCATCCGCGATATGGGCCAGCTTCTCATAGGAGGGGCCAAAGCCCAGGGTGGGGATCTTTTTCTCGCCGGCGTAGTGGCTGCCGTTGGTGCAGAAGCCGTAATGGGAGAGGCGGCTGTCCAGGCCTGCCTGCTTCAAGGCGCCCAGGGCTTTTTGAACAAACCATTCATCTTCATGGAAGAGCCAGCCGGGAAAGAAGCGCTCGGCTTCCATGGGCTGGCCTGTATAGGTCAGGTCGCTGCCCGTGACATAGGAGGCCCGGGCGGCTGCCTGGCCTTCGATCATCCCCAGCTGATCCAAAATCTTCTTGATGGGGGCCAGTACTTGCCCGGGTTCCTCACCGGGCAGCAGGCGGCGGTCATAGGTGGCGGCGCAATAGGCGGGAATGACGGAAGCCCCGGGATAGGGGGAGGACTGGATGTCCGTCAGCTCCAGGATGCCGGGACCCAGAAGAGGGTCATGAGGGGGAGGAAGGTCTGCCAGAGCCCGGATGGCGTCGGCCATCCGGTAGACGGCATTATTCCCTTCTTTGGGATTGGAGGAATGGGCGGAGATACCCAAGGTCTCGACCTTGATCTCTGCCCGGCCCCTCTGACCCCTGTTGAGGTTGAGGCCCGTGGCCTCCCCGATGATCACCAGGTCCGGCTGGCAGTAATCTGAAATGGAGCGGGCTGCCACCCCTTCGAAGAGCTCTTCATGGACTGTGCCGGCAAAAACCAGACTGCCGGCCAACCGGCCTTCCGAGGCTTTGAGGAAATGGGTCATGGCGACCGCCATGGCGGCGACAGCTCCCTTCATATCCGAGCTGCCCCTGCCGTAGAGCCGGCCCTGGTCAAGAACTCCTTCATAGGGAGGATAGGTCCAGAGGTCTGGAGAACCAATGGGAACGGTGTCCACGTGGCCATCCAGGAGAAGGACCAGGCCGGGCCGGTCCCCGTCGATTCTTGCGGTCAGGCTGCCGTAAGCGTCCACGCGGAGGTCGGTGATGCCCCTTTGCCTGAAATAGGCGGCCAGACAATCGATGACTGGTCCTTCCTGGCCCGATTGGCTGGGAATGGCCAGCAGCTGCCGGCAAAGGTCCAGGACTTCATCTTGCAGGGAGGCTCTCATGGTGACTCTATCAGGGCCGGACCAGGTGCTCGATCAGGCCGCCGGCAAGACCCAGGCCGGCACCCAGGAAGATCAGTTTGGTCAGGCTGACCTTCCTGATCCGCAGGACGATGACGATCAGGAAGGCGGCGGCCGCGATCCAGTCAATGGTCAGGGGACCGGTCGCAATAATAAAGGTAGAAATAAACATGGAAACCGTGGCTGCGGCGATCAGGCCGGTGATGCCCGGTCTCAGCCCTTTCAGTGCCCGGTCGATGGCGGTGGTCCGGCCGCCGTAGAACATGAACCAGCCCAAAAAGAGCAGGAAGAGTGTCTGGGGAAGGACGGCCGCCAGGGAGGCTACGATGGCGCCGGGGAAGCCCGCCACCCGGGTGCCCACGAAAGTGGCCGCATTAAGGGCAATCGGTCCCGGCGTCACCTGGGAGAGGGCGATGATATCGGTCATCTCGGTCAGGGTCAGCCAATGGTAGCGGTTGACGGCCACCTGCTCAATCAGGGGCAGGGCGGCGTATCCTCCGCCAAAGGCAAAGGCGCCGACTTCCAGGAAGGCGATGAAGAGCTGCCAGAAAATCATGGGATCCGCTCCTGGGGGATAAAAGTGAAGGCCAGGAAACCGGCCAGGCCCAGAGCCAGGATAACAAGTCCAGTATTGATGGAGGTCAGAAGGCCGACCAGGAAGGCCGAGAGCATGAGCAGGCCCGAAAAAATCCTGTGGCGGGTGAGGCACTGCCTGGCCATGGCATAGACCGCAAAGATCATGACGGCCGTGATGGCCCCGCTCATCCCCCGCAGGGCGGCCCGGACCCAGTAATTGGAGGCGAAGGCCTCGTAGACAAAGAAGAGGGCGGAGATAATCAGGAGGGGCGGCAGAATGGCGGCCAGGACGCCCAGGACAGCCCCGGTCCGCCCTTTGAGCTTGTAGCCGGTCAGGAGGGCCGTGCCTACAGCGATGGGTCCTGGTGCTGACTGGGCCAGGGCGATCAAATCGACCATCTCTTCATCCGTCAAGAGACAGCGCTTACAGACGAATTCCTCGCGGATAACCGGGACGATGGTATAACCGCCGCCGAAGGTGATACTGCTGATTTTGAAGATCGTCAGAAAGAACTGCCAAAAACTCATGTATCCAGTCTAGCACTCCGGGGGAAGTCAAATCTTGTATACTAATTAAAAAGAGTTTCATTCCCCGGTCCATGTCCGGGGAATGAATTGCCATCGTTTGATTGATGTGACAGGAGGTTTGTCATGGCGGATCAACGGCTGCTTATACACGGGGACTTTGTCTTCTCTCCCAGACCGGGAGAGATGGTCATCCGGGAAAAGTCCTGCATGATGGTTGAAGACGGCCGGGTGGTGGAAATCACGGATACTGCCCCTTCCACCGGATCGGATGTGCAAGTTCTGGACTACAGCGATCACCTGATTATTCCCGGGTTTTCGGATGTCCATCTTCATGCGGTCCAGTATGTAACCCGGGGCCTGGGCTATGACAAGGAACTGATCCCCTGGCTCAATGACTACACTTTTCCCGAAGAGGCGCGCTTCAAGGACCGGGCTTACGGTGAGAAGGTTTTCAAGGATCTGGTCCAGGATCTCTGGGCAGCGGGGACACTCAACTGCGCCATCTATTCCAGCCTCCACACGGATGCCACTCTGCATTTGATGGATCTCTTTGCCCAGGCCGGCCTTTCAGCCTACGTGGGCAAGGTCAACATGGATCGCAATGGAGGTCTGGATCTTGAAGAGACGACGGAAGAGTCCATAAGGGAGACCACGCGCTATCTGGAGTCTGCCCGACAGTTCGAGGCCTTCGATGTCTGGCCTATCCTGACCCCCCGCTTCGCGCCTTCCTGTACCAATGAGCTCATGCGCTGGCTGGGAGAGCAGGTTGCGGAGAAGGGGCTTCCCATGCAGTCCCACGTCAATGAGAATCTGGGGGAGATTGTCTGGGTCAAAGAGCTCTTCCCCCATTCCCGTGACTACCTGTCTGTCTATGAAGATTTTGGCCTCCTGCCTCAGGGCCGGACCATCATGGCCCATTGCATCCATAACACGGAGGCGGAAATCAGGCTTTTCGCCGAGAAAGAAGTCCTCATTGCCCATTGCCCTGACTCCAATGCCAATCTGGCCTCAGGCATCATGCCAGCGGGAGAGTTTCTGGATTTGGGCCTTCGCGTGGGCCTGGGATCCGACATCGGGGGGGGCAACCGCCTTTTCCTGGGCTATGCCATTGAATCGGCCATGAAAGCCTCCCGCCTTTTGTGGGCCCAAAGTGATCATGCCTATCGCAGTCTGACCTTCGCGGAAGCTTTTTACATGGCGACCGCCGGCGGCGGCTCCTTCTTTGGCCGGACGGGAGCCTTCCTGCCCGGTTACGCTTTTGACGCCCTGGTGATTGACGACAGTTCATTTCGTAAGTACCGTAAGCTGACGCCTTTTGAGCGCTTGCAGAAATTTGTCTTTGCGGGTGATGACCGTGCCCTCCTGGCCCGGTATCGGAAGGGACAACTGGTCCCAAGACCCGTCTTTGACTGAGGAGAAAGAAAGGGGAGAAGGGTGTGAATGAGCCGCTTCCAGCCGGCGGCACACCTGAGAAAAAATGAGAATAATTGCTGTAAAAGATGCCGGACAGATGGGCCTGGAGGCCGCCCGCCTCATGGCAGGGGTGGTCCGGGAGAAACCGGAGGCGGTTCTGGGGCTTGCGACAGGTTCCACTCCGCTTGGAACCTATGCCGAACTGGCGCGTCTTTGCGCCCGGGAGGGCCTGGATTTTTCAAAGATCACCAGTTTCAATCTGGATGAGTATATCGGCCTGGACCGGGATCACCCGCAGAGCTATTTTGCCTATATGAAGGAGCATTTTGTTGACCTGGTCAACATCGCGCCCGAAAATGTCTTTTTGCCCGACGGCGTGGCGGAGGATCTGGAGGCAGAGTGCCATGAATATGACCGCCTGCTGGAGTCTTACGGATTTGCCGACCTGCAGCTTCTGGGGATCGGGACCAACGGTCACATCGCCTTTAACGAGCCGGATGACCATTTTGTCGCGGCAACCCATAAGGTGGCGCTGACAGCGGAGACCATCCAGGCCAACCAGCGCTTCTTCGACCGCCTGGAGGATGTGCCGACCCATGCCATCACCCTTGGCATGCGCGGGATCATGAGCGCCCGGCAGCTGGTCCTGATCGCTTCGGGTTCCGGCAAGGCCCGGGCCATCGCCGATGCCTGTTTCGGTCCGGTGACCCCAAAGGTCCCGGCCTCCATCATCCAGCTTCACGCCAATGCCGTCGTCATTGCCGACCGGGAGGCCCTGGCTCTGACAGAGCTGGCCGGACAGGTCTGATGTGATCTTCTCTTCAGGCCGTGTAAAGGAAAGAGGTGTCAAGTGAGTCTTCGGATTTTGGTTGTAGATGATGAAGCGAATATCGTCGATGTTTTGCGGTCCAATCTGGAGCGGGAAGGCTACAAGGTGCTGGCAGCCTATGACGGCGAAGAAGCCCTGCGGCTGGCCGCCAGCCGTGAGCCCGACCTGATCCTGCTGGATTGCATGCTGCCGGGCGTGGATGGCTTTGATGTCTGCAAACGGATCCGGCACGACTCGGCGGTCCCCATCATCATGCTGACAGCAAAAAGTGAGGAGATCGACAAGATCCTGGGCCTGGAATTAGGGGCTGACGACTACATCACCAAGCCCTTCAGCGTGCGCGAGGTCCTGGCCAGGGTCAAGGCCCAGCTGCGCCGGGTCAATCTCAAAGAGGACCGGCCGGACCAGGATACAGCCATCCGGATCGGCGGCCTGGTCATCGACCAAAATGCCTATCAGGTGACCATCGACGGGGAGGCCGTCGATCTGACACTCAGGGAATACGAACTGGTCCGATTCCTGGCCGCCCATGCCGGTCAGGTCTTTACCAGGGAAGAATTGCTGGAGAATGTCTGGGACTACGAATACTACGGGGATGTCCGCACGGTGGATGTCACCGTACGCCGAGCCAGGGAGAAAATCGAACCCGATCCGGAGAAGTTCCGTTACCTGCTGACCAAGCGGGGTGTCGGCTATTACTTCAGCCGGGAGCCCGGCGCCAATGATCTTGCCTAGGGATCCATGACAACCTTTCAGATTGTACTTCTGTCCTCTTCGCTGACAGCTCTTGTCATCATTCCGGCCATGCTCTGGAACAGCAGGCGGGAACAGAGGCGCAAGGGCCAGGGGATGATGCGGACCATGCACCGGATCGCCAATGAGCGGACCGAGTCGCAGGCTATTCTGGCCTCGTTGGATGTGGGCATCGCCGCCTACGGGAGTGACGCGCGCCTGATTGCCTCCAACCCTATTGCCGCCCAGCAGCTGGGCCTGATCCCTGATACCTTCCAGGGCTTTCTGGACCGTTACGGTACAGATAACGGCATGCGGGCCGCCCACTATCTGGGCAGTGAGATCTTTTCCGGCGAAATTGAACGGGAAGACCGGCATCTTCGCCTGGTCTGCCAGCACCACCCGGTGCGGGCGGGCGGCAGACGTTTTGGCGGTTATATTGTCACCATTCAGGATTACACCGAGATCATGAAACAGGAGGAGCGGCGCAGGACTTTTGTCGCCAATGTCTCCCACGAGCTGAAGACACCTCTGACCACCATGAAATCCTATTCGGAGACCCTTCTGGACTGGGGCCTCAAAGAGAAGGATCCTGAGGATGTCCGGGCTGATGTCAGCCGCATCTATGATGACTCCATCCGCATGGAGCGGCTGATCGCCGACCTCCTCCTCCTGTCCAGCTTTGACAGCAGCGGTATGCCCCTGCAGGCGGCTGTTTTCGACCTGGCTGACTGCGCCCGGCAGATGAGCGACCGTCTGGCGGATCAGGCAAAGGCTAAAGAGATCAAGGTGGAGTTCTATTCCATGACCAGGGAGCCCGCGGTCTTCGCTGACCGCTCCTCCATTGAGCGGATCCTGTCCAACCTGATCGTCAATGCCATCCGCTACACGGAAGAAGAGGGCCGGATTCAGATTTATGTGGGGACGGTTGTGGACGATCTCTATGTCAAGATCAAAGACAACGGGATCGGCATCCCCAAATCAGACCTGGGTCTCATCTTCCAGAGGTTCTACCGGGTGGACAAGACAGGGTCGCGCCAGTATGGCGGTACGGGCCTGGGCCTTCCCATAGCGCTGGAGCTGGCCCGCATGCACCGGGGGAGAATTGACGCTGAAAGCGAACCGGCAGCGGGGAGCCAGTTTACCCTTTACCTGCCCCGGGCCTCCCAGCTCCTGAGAATGACCCTGACGGATCTCATGCGAAAAGAAAAACCTGTCGATGCCATCACCAAGGCCGCCGCCCAGACCATCCGGGATTGGGTAGGGGAGCCGGGCGACGAGGAAGCGCCTTGGGGCGGAGGGGCTTTGGAGATGCGTTCTCTCCTTGATATAATTGATAAAAAAGTGAACAATAGTATCACGATCACACCTGCAAACTGAAAAGAGGTCTCCTTGGGTAGTTATATTATTAAGGGCGGAAAACCCCTGAATGGGCATGTGAAAATTGGGGGTTCCAAGAACGCTTCGCTAGCTGTTCTGTCCGCTGCCATGGCGCTGGACGGCCCCTGCATTATCGACAACCTGCCTGACATCCGCGATATTGATACACTGCTGGAGATCTTCCAGGAGATCGGCGCTGTGGTGGAGCGGCTGGGCCCCGGCAAGGTGCGGCTGGATGCCCGGACCATTACGACCCATGAAGTCCTCCATGACCGGGTGACCAAACTCCGCGGCTCCTATTACCTGATGGGGGCCCTTCTGGGCCGCTTCGGCAAGGTATCACTTCGCATGCCCGGAGGCTGCGATTTCGGCGTCCGACCTATCGACCTCCATCTCAAGGGCTTTCAATCACTGGGAGCCAAGACCGAAGTTTCCTATGGGATTGTCTCCTGCCAGGCGGATGAACTGACGGGCGGCGGGATCTTCCTGGATACGGTCAGTGTCGGGGCGACGGTCAACATCATGCTGGCCGCGGTCAAGGCCAAGGGCAAGACCGTCATCGACAACGCCGCGCGGGAGCCCCATATCGTGGATGTGGCCAACTTTTTAAACGCCATGGGGGCCGATATCCGGGGAGCCGGCACCGATGTCATTCGGATTACCGGCCGGCCGACCCTTCCCGCCAACCAGGAATACACGGTCATCCCCGACCAGATTGAGGCGGGGACCTTCATGATCATGGCGCCCTTGACAGGCGGCGACATCCGGGTGGACGGAGTCATCCCCAAGCACATGGAACCCCTGACCGCCAAACTGGTGGAGATGGGGGTTCAGGTTGAAGAGGGCGAGGATTCCATCCGCTGCTACATGAGGCCGGGGGATGTGCTTCATTCGGCTTCCTTTAAAACCATGCCCTACCCGGGTTTTCCCACCGACATGCAGCCCCAGGCCACCGTACTTCTCTGTGTTGCCGAAGGGACAGGCCGCATGATCGAAAATGTCTGGGAGAACCGTTTCCAGTATATTGACGCCCTGCGCATGATGGGCGCTAATATCATCACATCGGGCAGACTGGCCGTTGTCCAGGGCAATGCCCCGCTGACAGGCTCCCAGGTCATTGCCCGCGATTTGCGTGCGGGTGCCGCTCTGGTCATGGCCGGTTTGGCTGCCCAGGGGACGACCGAGGTCCTGGACATTGACCGCATCGAGCGCGGTTATGAGTATTTTGTTGAAAAACTGACCCAACTGGGGGCGCAGATCGAACGGCGTGAAAGCTGAGTTCATGAACTTCTTCTCTGTTTCGCTTCGATCGGGTTCAAGCGGCAACTCGACTTTTATCCAGACGGAATCGGCGGCGCTGGCCGTTGATTGCGGGATGAATGGCCGTCAATTCGCCCTGGCCCTCCAGCAGGTAGGCCGGTCAGCGGGGGCGGTGGATGCCCTCCTTCTGACTCACGAGCATACAGATCATTGCTCGGGAGTCGGTGTGGTCATGCGCCGACACAAGATCCCCCTTTACCTGACAGCTGGAACCTATGAGGCCATCCGGGACGTCCTGGGGCCGGTTCCTGATTCCCTGATCCATATCATCGAGGCCGGCCAGGCCTTTATGGTCCTGGATACGGAGATCATCCCCTTCGCTACCCCTCATGACGCGGTTGACTCCGTTGGCTTCCGCATTCGGACCCGGGCCGGGGATGTGGGGGTGGCCACCGACCTGGGGCATTTCTCCCAGACGGTCCGCCAGGCCCTGGAAGGCTGCCGGATCGTCCACCTGGAAGCCAACTACGACCCGGACATGCTGGAGACAGGTTCCTACCCCCGCTTTCTCAAACGGAGGATCGCGGGACCCAATGGGCATCTGTCCAATGAGGAGGCCGCCCTGGCCGCAGCCTGGTTGATTGGCCGGGGAACCGACCTGATTGCCCTCTCGCACCTGTCCCAGGAGAACAATCTGCCGGATCTGGCCCTGCGCACCATCCGTGATTATCTGCTGGCAGGAGGCATGGTGGAGGGTTGTGACTATCGGTTGGAGGTTTCTCCCCGCTACCGGTCTTCCAGCCCCTTCTTCTGTGACAAGCCCATGGACCAGGATCTGGAGATCCAGAAGGGTTCCTGTCCGGGGGAACAGCAGACCTTTTTTGAGGGGGCCTGCTGATGGCCGCCAATGATTGGCTGATCGTGGGCCTGGGCAATCCAGGCAAGGGCTACGAGCGCACCTGGCATAACGTCGGCCGCATGGCCGTCGAAGCCCTGGGCCTCCGCCATGGGCTGGAGATCAGGAAGCGGCGCTTCCGGGGGCTGACAGGCCAGGGCCTGATCGATGGCCATCGCGTCCGCCTGCTCCTTCCCAACACATACATGAATCTTTCCGGGGACAGCGTCATCCGGGCCATGGCTTATGACCGGGTACGGCCGGAGCAATTGATCGTTCTCTACGATGATTTCGACCTGCCTTTGGGCAGGATCCGCATCCGGGAGCAGGGCAGCGGGGGCAGCCACAAGGGCATGAAGTCCCTGCTGGATCACCTGAAGAACAGCCGTTTTGTCCGCGTCCGGATTGGAATCGGTCCCTTGGGGGATCAGGATGCCATCCGTTTTGTCCTGTCCAAAATCCCCAGGGATTCCATGCCCCTTCTGGAAGAAGCCATCGAAGACGCCTGCCAGGCGGTCGAATGGATTGTCAGCGGCCAGCAGCAGACAGCCCAGGAAACCTTCAACAAAAAAGTATAATGCCAAAAAGCAAGCTGAAAATGGACGGACCCGGCGGACAAGTCTGGTCGGAGGCTTCCCGCCTCCTTCTGGCCTCGAAAGAGGGCAGAAGGCTTGGGGAATTTCTGGCCAACCGGCAAGCGGCCAACCTGACCGGCCTTCCCGATCCGGCCAAGGCTTTCATCATAGCCTCCCTGGTCCAGGCAGAAGATAAACCTGCCATGATCCTGGTCCCCGATTTGTTGCGGGGCCGGGCCCTTGAAGCGGATCTGGGCGCTTTTTTCCCCACGGAGGATCTTCTGGTCTTTCCCAGCCGGGAACTCTCCCTTTATGAAGCCCAGGCGGTCAGCCGCGATCTGGAAATGGAGCGGACCTCTCTTCTGAGCAGAGCGCTCCAGGGCAGCTTCAAGGCCCTGATTATCCCAGCCGACGCGGCCATGCAGCGTCTGAGAGCTCCCCGTCATTTCGCTTCCTTCGGCATCAGGCTGACCAGGGGCCAGGAACTGGAGCCCGGACAACTTGAAGAGCAGCTGGTCCGGGCCGGCTATGAGCGCCTTCCCATGGTCGAAGGCCCCGGTCAGTTCGCCCGGCGGGGCGATCTGGTGGATATCTGGGCGCCAGGGTCGGGCAAAGGTCCGGCGCAAGCCGTCCGTATCTCTTTTTTCGACATCGTGATTGACGAATTGAAGGCTCTGGATCCCGACAGTCAGCGGTCCACCCGGGTACTGACCTCCTTTGAGATCCCGCCCGCTCGGGAATTCCCTCTGGCCGAAGAAGAGTGGGAAGAGGCAGCCGCCCGTGCGGAAGAGATGCTCCAGGCGGACCTGAAGGAGCGGGCTCTTGACGGTCTTGCGCCCGCCCAGGTGGAAAAACTTGGCACATCCGGCAAGCGGGACCTGGAACGGATGAGGGAAGGGCAATTCTTCCCGGCTCTGGACCGCTGGATTCCGGCCATTGAACTGGGCCGCCATACGGTCCTCGATTACGTCAACCCCGGCCGGACCCTCCTTTTTATTGACGAACCCCTGTCCGTTTCCAGAAGGATGGACGCGGCGCACGCGGGTTTCGCCCAGCGTCTTTCCGGCTACCTGGAGCGGGGGGTGAGTTTCTCCGCCGCCAGGGAATGCCAGGTCATGCCGCAGGATGTCCTCCTTTTTGTTGACAGGGCAGGCACCTTCCTGTCTCTGGTGGACCTTCCCCAGTCGGGCAATGGTCTTCCGGGAGCTGAAGCGCTTGCCTTCCGGGCCAGGCCTTCGGACCGCTACCGCAACAGCCCGGACCGCCTGCTTGCTGATGTCAGGGAGGTCATGGCAGGCAAGGGCGCGGCCTTGCTCTTCGCGGGTTCTGATGACCGGGCCGAGCAGCTTTCCGGCTTTCTGGCTGAGGCGGATCTTTTTTCGGCCCTTGTCCTGCCCCATAGTCTGGCGCGCGGCTTTGTCCTCCCGGACCAGTCTCTTCTTGTAGCCGGCACCGATGACCTCTTCGGCGTCAGCCGCAAGCAGCGCAAGACCCGGCGCCGTTCGCGGAAGGAAATCTTCTTCAAGGGTTTGACGCCCGGCTCCCTGGTTGTTCACGAAGACTACGGTGTCGGCCAGTACCAAGGTACCGAGACCATGCGGACCAGTGACGGAGAACGGGACTATCTGGCGGTCTCTTACCGGGACGGCATGCTGCATCTGCCTGTGGACCGGGTCGAACTCCTGACCCCCTACGTCCATGTAGGCGACAAGCAGCCCAAACTGTCCAAACTGGGCGGAACCGAATGGCAGCGGCAGAAGGACCGGGCCCGCAGCTCAATCAAGCGCCTGGTAACGGATATTGTTGCCCTGTACGCGGAGCGGCAGGCCCTCAAGGGCCATGTCTATGGCCCGGATACACCCTGGCAGCGGGAATTCGAACAGTCTTTCCCCTATGAGGAGACAGACGACCAGGTCCGGGTCATCGCAGAGATCAAGGCGGACATGGAAAGTGACAAGGTCATGGATCGCCTGGTCTGCGGTGATGTGGGCTTCGGAAAAACGGAAGTCTGTTTCCGGGCCCTCTTCAAATGTGTCATGGAGGGCAAGCAGGCGGCGCTGCTGGCGCCGACCACTGTCCTGGTCCGCCAGCATTTCAACAACCTGACCGAACGCCTGGGTGACCTGCCGGTCAAGGTCCGTCAACTGTCGCGCTTTGTTTCGGATCAGGAACAAAAAGACACCATCCGGGGGCTGGCCTCGGGTGAAATCGACATCGTCATCGCCACCCACCGCCTCCTGTCCAAAGATGTGGCCTTCCGGGATCTGGGCCTGCTGGTCGTCGATGAGGAACAGCGTTTCGGGGTGGACCACAAGGAGATGATCAAGGCCCTGGCGCCTTCCATTGAAGTCCTCTCCCTGTCCGCTACCCCCATCCCCCGGACCCTCCATCTGTCGCTTTCGGGTATCCGGGATATCTCCTTGCTGGAGGAGGGGCCCGAGGACCGCCTGCCGGTCCATACCAGCGTCATCGAGTATTCCGAGGATCTGGTGCTGGACGCCATCCTGCGTGAACAGGCGCGCAGGGGCCAAGTATTTTACCTTTATAACAACACCCACAAGATCAATGGGCGGACGGCTGAACTGGAGGCCAAACTGCCCGGCGTCCGCTTCGGCGTGGCCCACGGCAAGATGCCCGAAAGGCAGTTGGAGGAAGTGATCGAGCGCTTCATCGCCGGTGAATACGATGTCCTGGTCTGCACCACCATCATCGAATCGGGAATCGACATGCCCCACGTCAACACCCTGATCGTAGAGGACGCCGACCGCTTCGGCCTGTCCCAGCTCTATCAGCTGCGGGGCAGGGTGGGCCGGTCGGAGCGGCAGGCTTACGCTCTCATAACCTACCGGCCCGATCGCATCATAGGGGAGGCCGCCCAGAAACGGCTGGCCGCCATCCGTGACTTCACTGAACTGGGGTCGGGTTTCCAGATCGCCCTGCGGGACCTGGAGGTCCGGGGAGCCGGCAGCCTTCTGGGAGCTGAGCAGAGCGGACATCTGGAGGCCATCGGCTACGATTTATACACCAAGATGCTGGAGGAGGCCGTCATCGAAGAGAAGGGCCAGGCCCTGCCGGTCAAGGGCGCGCCCACGGTGGTCGATCTGCCGACCGATGCCATCCTGCCTGCCGCCTACGTATACCAGAGCGGCGAACGCCTGGAGATTTACCGGCGGATCGCCTCCATCCGCAAAATCGACGACTACCGGGATGTCCTGGATGAACTGCTGGATCGCTACGGGGATCCCCCGCCGGAGGTTCTGGCCCTCCTGGATATCTCCTACATCCGCGCCTTTGGCGAGCGGGCCGGTCTTTCACGGATCCGGACAGAGGGAAGGGATGTGGAGCTGCTCCTCTCCGAGGAAGCGGTCTCTTCCATGGACCGGATCGCAGCCATCCTGGCCGCGGGCGATCCAGGCAAGCCCCTGGTCTTTAAAGCGGGTCACCGGCCACGGATTCTGGTCCCCGGTGTCGCGGTCAAAGCCCGGAGAACGCCGGAGCTTCTAAGAGAACTCTTTACCGCGGCGGAAAACCACTTGTTATAAAAATTATGCGCTATTGACATTTTCCCACTTAATCCGTAACCTGACCCTATTGAACAGGTCAAAAGGTCATTCGACCAAACCGGTAAGGGAGCCTCACCATGAACCGAACTCTCCGTCCCCTTCTTTTTGTTCTCGTTCTTATTCTTCTGATTCCTCTCTTCCTGGCCTTTCCTTCGGCCTGTGCCAGACGGCAGGAGAATCAGCCGACGTTTCCGGGGACAGAGACACCAACCTCGGCCGATAACGAGCCGACGACTACCTCTGCCGGCGGCGGGGAAATTACCCTGACACAGACGGGCCAGCAGTCAGGGGTCACGGGCGGATCCACGGAATCCACTTCAGGTAACCAGCCGGGATCCTCAGGGCCTCAGACCCTGACGACCACGCCGCCCAATCAGCCCGGCGGCCAGACGACAACGGGCACAGGTCAGACAACAACAACGACAGGCAAGACGACAACAACAACCAGCAAATCAACTGCCAATACGACCACCAAATCGACAGGCTTCCAGACCACGACTACGACCAAGCCGCCTTACTCCCACACCACAACCAAGCCGACCTTTTCCATGACAACGACGACCTCCCAGCTGACGGCCCCCTCCATGGTCTTTCAGCCAACGGCGGCCACTCTGCTTATAGGCCTGATCAATGATGAGCGGCTGCAGCTGGGCAGGCCGAAACTGAACGTGCGGAACCCCCTCTTCGATGGCTCCAGAACCCGGAACGGTGAGATCACGCAAGTTTTCGACCACGTCAGGCTGGATGGCAGCCCCTGGCATACGGCTGTGCCCTTCAACTACGCGGTCAAAGTGGAACTCATCGCCAGGGGCTCCACCCTCAACAGCGCCCAGGCGGGTTACAACTACTTCATGAGCAGGCCGGCTGACAAGGCCAAGCTCCTGAGCGCCGATTACAACATCTGCGGTTTTGCCCTGGGTTACATGCCCGATGACCCTTCCCCCTATAAATACTATTGGGTCCTACTTTTGGCCCACGATTAAATCTTTCTTGAAGTTTGGGGACGCCTGTACTAAAATGGCTAGGCAAGTCCCAGTGGCCTAATGGATAAGGCAGTAGCCTCCGGAGCTGCGGATGCGGGTTCAATTCCTGCCTGGGACGCCAGCGGCGAGTGTCCTTACAGTTTTACACTGTAGGAGCACTCGCTCTTTTATGTCCCATTATGGATGGTATGACTTGATTCAAAGACTTTTCCAGTATCTTTTCAGGATTTCCTTTGCTATGATTTCTCATTAGGGAAATACTGTGATAAGTGGGACCAGTCCTTCCGGCCATCGCTTGTCAGCCTGAGTCAAGTCCAGAATGTTGGTGTAAATTCACCTTCCGGTACCTCTATCCTTTAAGCCACCTGCTGTTGTTCTGGATTGGCCTGCGCGCAGGCCAATCCAGAACTGTCTTTTGCGAACAGGTAGTCTT
>Ga0265293_10007276_pt1 | contig 17156 bp, 8 predicted proteins | sample Munlanlewell138R_FD_192505 | JGI IMG/M metagenome (GOLD analysis project Ga0265293, IMG submission 192505) | Leachate microbial communities from a municipal landfill in Southern Ontario, Canada - Leachate well 138R | ecosystem: Engineered > Solid waste > Landfill > Unclassified | place: Canada...
GTGAGTGCGTAACAGACCCAGATTATTGTGTTGATGGTACGCCTGATTCCTGCGCAAATAATGAAGAAGGTTACGGCGTTGTAACGAAGTGTGTCGATAATGTGCTAACTCAAGCAAGTTGTTTAGGATCGTGTGCTGATAATGCATGCGGTGTGTGTAAGAATGATGTCGAAGAGTGTAACTCTGATACCCAGTACAGAACTTGTGTTGATGGCACATGGATGACGGATGACTGTGAAGATTCAACGCCAGTTTGTGTTGTAGAGGGAGACGATGTTCTCGGTTGTAAGGAGTGTAATACAGTAGGTGAAACACGTTGTATTCAAGTTGATGATGGAGAGTACAGTATAGCTGCAACCAATACCTGTACTGCTGAATACACTTGGAGTGCGGATGAAACTTGTACAAGCGGTAAGTGCAATGCGGGTTTGACAGCTTGTGCAAAGTCTTGCACATCGGATGCTGACTGTACGGATGCTGCCGAGACAAAGTGCGGAACGGATAATGTTTGTGTGGAGCCAGGTGGAGAGCCAGTCATTAATCTGTTCTTTAGTGAGTATATTGAGGGAAGCAGTTTCAATAAGGCATTGGAAGTTTACAATGCTGGTACGGAAGCTGTGGATTTGGAAACCGCTGCTTGTAAGATCTTGACGTATACAGACGGTAACATGGAGTCAACATCTTCAATAGCACTGACTGGAACGGTAGCTGTAAAGGGCGTGCATGTAATAATCCACGCGGATGCCAACGAAGCTCTAAAAGATGCTGCGGGCGCCTCAAAACAAGAAGGGGCATTGATGCATAACGGAAACGACGCTGTTGTATTAGAGTGCGGTGAAGTTGTTATGGATGTTATCGGGCAAATCGGTCATAACGGGATTTGGTCGGTCGACGGCGTTTCCACGCAAAACATGACCCTAGTTCGCAAATGTAATATTGATACAGGCGACAAAATCGGCGATGATACTTTCGATCCGAGTGCAGAGTGGGTAGCCTATCCCCAAGATACATTCGATTATTTAGGTAATCGCGAAAGCGGTTGCGAGGATCCAGCACCAGCTTGTACGACCGACGCTGATTGTACGGATGCTGCCGCGACAAAGTGCGGAACGGGCGATCCCAAGGTTTGTGAGGCGTTAGATGTGAGTTGGGGTAAGACCACAGGTTATAATGCTGATACCCTCATTATGTGGGGTGAAGTGTACTATGCGAATCATGAGGCTCAAACCAATGATGCGCCAAATCCTGTTGGTGCGCAAGCGAAAATCTTCTGTACCGAGGATATCACTGCATCGCCTTCGGTTTGGGATGATTCTGGTGTGGCAACTCTTACTGGTGTAGAGAATAACAATAACTTCGAGTTTAGTGGTATGGTTTCGCTCAGCACGGAAGATCGTCATTGTGTATTGGCGTTTAGCGGTGACGGCGGCGCGAACTGGAAGTACGCGAAGGGTGGCGCTGGCGGTCTTGTTGAAGATCTAAGTACTTTGGCAGCAGCGGATGCGGTCGAGGTTGCTGGGGTAACTGATTTTACGGAATTGTTGATGAAGTCAGGTCCGTATAATTCTGCCGAAGTTGGTGCGGATAAGATTTTTAATCAGATTGGAGTTACGATAGGAACTGCGGGCGAAAGTTCTGATCCAGATAAAAATAATCCACATTACAATGTTGCGGGTCTCACAGAAGATGTGGATTTAACGGCACATGCTTTTGTACTCAACGTTTTTAAAGTTACCAATGTTAATAACTACAAAGATCTTCAAGTCAGCTTTAAATATGCCAGTAACAATGTCGCAATCACTGATTTGGCCTATGCCGTATATGATGGTGATACTCTCGTGGGTACAATAACTACTGTTTCAGAAATACCCAAACTCGCCACTACTAATATATTTACACATAGGGCGGTGTTGAGTATCCCCAATGAAACACCCAAGACAGCATTGCAGGTCAGGATCGCTGCTAAACGGGCTGGAGCTGGAACATTGCGACTTGATGATATTGCGGTAACTGGAGTTCCGATTTCACCTTAAGATGTTCCGAATCTTGTAGTGTTCAGCTAACGATTCTACGTCGTTAGTTTCAAAAAGGCCGCGTTCGCGCGGTCTTTTTTTTGGTGCGCTCGGCGAGCGCACGCTCTAAAGGGTGAAAGTCCCGAATCCGCCCGGTAGTGGGAAGGATATAGCCGAACACCAAGGGTGTCCGCCGCGAGGCGGAATCGTATGTACGCTGCTGTAGGGGGCGGCTACTCAAGTAATGGGTAGTCTTCTAACCGATTTTTTTGGATGTGGGTAATATAGCGTATCAATTTTAAGTTTCGATGTTTACGGTTTTTCGGATGCCGTTTAGAGATCTCGTCTGTTTTTTGTGCTACTGCGCGATTGCGGGAGTTATTCGCGATATGTTGTTGTGCGCTAGGGAAGCTCTGAGCTATCGGCGAGTCGCTGTTTTACGCCCCACTAGATATCGGCCAAAGAAATTTGTTTTGCTGTGCCGGCTTGTAGCGCAGGGGGGTAGCGCGGGATCGCCGACTAAAGGCTGCAATGAGCATATAAACTGCGCTGGCTTTGCGAATAGCAAAGACCGCGCAGTTTATGGTATGAGAATTGCAGAGTTTAGGAGGAAGCCCGCGCGTAGGGGGCACTCCCCCCACAAAAATAGACGCGTTCTACAAAAGATGGAGCTTTTGGGCGCTTAGAGGCGCGGGAATTGCCAATAACGGCATATTGGTGTTATGATTTGCGCTGGCTGAGGGTGGACAGTGTGGGCGATTTGAGGGCTGAAGCAGTGAATGAAAAGCGGGAAACGAAACAGTTGTTTGGCGAATCTCCAAAGGAGCATGAGACGGATGCGGTGGCGATGAATGAGGTGGATGCAGAGCCCTGCCTTGAAGAGGATGACTTTGATGTGGCAGAGACGGAGATCGGGATTCCAAGTCCTTTGTTGGGCATAGGCGGTGGGATGGACGACACCATTGGGATAGAGTCAGACGTTTTTACATCGACAGCGCGACCTTCATGGGGGCAAGTGCCAGCGGATGCGGGCGATGAAGGCGATGAAGGCGATGGAGATGATGGAGATGATGAGCTTGACAACGTCGATAGCTTGGCGATTGGGGAGATGCTTTTAGAGCGCTATCAGGTGGAGTTGTGCATCGGGGCAGGTGGATTTGGGATTGTATATCGGGCTCAGGATCGCGAGACTGGAATGGTGGTGGCGGTCAAGACCTTGCGACGTTCGCTACCAGAGTACAAAATTGCCGAGAAGCGCTTTGAGCGAGAGATCGCGTTGACGCGGAGTTTGGTCAGCGAGCACACGCTCAAGATTTTGGACTACGGCAAGTCCAAGCGCGGGATTCACTTCTTTGTGATGGAATTGCTCATCGGACAGACGCTGGATGAGTACTTAGAGGACGGGAAGCGCTACAACTTTGTGGAAGTTGCTACGGTGATAGAGCAGGTGCTGCGGAGTTTGGACGAGGCGCATAAGCAGGGGATTGTACATAGAGACCTTAAGCCGTCGAATATATTTTTGTGTGAAGCGCCAAAGAATGAATTTTATATTAAAGTTTTGGACTTTGGCATAGCAAAAATTACTCAAGATGGCGATGAAGCCTACAACGAAAAACTTACTCGCACAGGTTCTTCTTTCGGATCGCCAGCGTATATGTCTCCTGAACAGGTTAGTTCTGGGAGTTTGACCGCAGCATCAGACGTGTATGCGGTTGGCCTGATAATGCTGGAGATGTTGACGGGCTGCCCGGTGTTTCAGGGCAACACCGCCTTCGATGTAGCTTTGCAGCAACTCTCGCCCTTGGCCGTCGTTTTGCCAGAGTGGGTAAAGCAGAGTGCGATGGGTAGCATTATTGAACGCTGCGTACAGAAGAAGGCGGTAGATCGCTACGCAGATGCGTCGGCGTTGCTAGCGGATATTGTGGAATTGAATTTGGAGGTTTTAGAGGAGGATTATCGCAAGGCGCAACGTAGCCACTTTTTTTCGGGGACGACGGCGCCGGTTGTCGCTGGAGTAGGGGGTATCTCGGGGCAGGGACCAGCGACAACGAGCGCTGTGGGCGCAGTGTCTACAAAAAGCCACATACTGCTGTATTCAGCCATCATCGCGGTGGGGCTTATTGTGGTCATTCTTTTGGTCTTGCAGCTCTACTTTAAAATTTTTAACCCAGAGACTGCCAAAACGAGCGATGCTGTGGTGAACGATGCTTCGGTGAAGGCGGCAGTTCAAGCAGCTTTGCAGCCCAAAAAAGAACTGACTGAACGCGAGAAACAGATTTTACTCGCTAGCGTTGTAGGCGCTGGCGCAGCTACCATTGAGCTTCGGCGCGTAGAAATCACAGTCGCAAGCTCGCCTGTGAGCGCTCGGCTCGTGCGTGTTCGCGATGGTAAAGACTTTGGCGCAACGCCTGTAAAACTCTCGCTTATTCGTAGTCGCATGATGGAAAATTACGTCATTCAACATCCGGGCTATATCGATTATCCGCTCCCGATCTCGTCGATGCGCGGCGAGACCATCGCGGTAACTTTGGCGCCAAAGCAGAATATAGCGCCACCGCCGTCCCCCAAGAATACTGCTGCGCCTAAAGCTGCTAAGCCGAACAAAACTAAAAAGAATAAAAAACCTGTAGTTGTTCGCGTGGAGTAGCTCAAGTTCCGGATATGGCGAAACTTATTAACCACGAAAGACACGAAAGTTCACGAAAAAATCTTTTTTATTCTTACAGAACCAGCTTGATTGGTTATAGACTTTCGTGCCTTTCGTGCATTAAATTTTGAACCACGAAAAACACGAAAATTCACGAAAAGTTCTTTCTTGTTTTTATGCTTTTATAAGATTAAAGGATACCTTAGTTTTACATATCCAGCTTGATTCGTTAAAAGCTTTTGTGGCTTTCGTGTTTTTCGTGGTAAAAAAAGCTTTAGTGCCTTTCGTGTTTTTGGTGGTAAAAAAGCTTTTGTGTCTTTCGTGTTTTTGGTGGTAAAAAAGCTTTAGTGTCTTTCGTGTTTTTCGTGGTAAAAAAGCTTTCGAGCCTTTCGTGTTTTTCGTGGTAAAAAAAGCTTTAGTGTCTTTCGTGTTTTTCGTGGTAAAAAAGCTTTCGAGCCTTTCGTGTTTTTGGTGGTAAAAAAGCTTTCGAGCCTTTCGTGTTTTTCGTGGTAAAAAAAGCTTTCGAGCCTTTCGTGTTTTTCGTAGTAAAAAAGCTTTCGAGCCTTTCGTGTTTTTCGTGGTAAAAAAAAGCTTTTGTGGCTTTCGTGTTTTTCGTGGTAAAAAATCTTTTGTGGCTTTCGTGGTAAAAAATCTTTTGTGCCTTTGCTAACAGTTCGCAATCAATTGCGCTAAAGCGCCTCACTGGGTACAATATTTCGCTGGCAGTGGGCACTGCTTAATAAACAGGTGAGGTGGCGATGAGCGGCGAATTGGGGATGACAGAGTATGTAGCAGCTCCACGGAAAGAAAGGCGAGTTGAAGGCGTGGATTTAGAGAAGATCGACGAACGCTTATTCGAGTGTGTCGAGTTTTTCCATAAACACGTAGAGGAGACGGATTACCGTAATTTAGAGTGGTATATGCAGCGAGCGAATCTGCGGTATGCTGCGGGCGACGATATTTACGAGGTGCTAGACGATTTTTTCATGGCGGCGCGCTGTTTGCATGATCGACATGCGATGCATCTAGATCTCAAGCCGCCCGAAATGTTTATGACGCGTCGCATTATACCCGTAGAACTTGGCATTATTAGCGGTATGCCGATGTTAACGCTAGAGTTTTCCGCGACCTATGGCTTGCCGCTTATGATGGTCTTGAGCAAAACTGCGCCTGACGAAATAATGAGTGAGGCTTGCCTATTTTCGACGTTTTTTAGAAGTGGTTTGGTAGGCGACTTCTACGAGTTGGCGGGGCTATCGGCGGTGATCTACGCTGGCGTGATAGCTGCGATTGGTCGCGGTTTTGACGACGAAGCGGTACTCGCCCTTAATACCTACGCCAAAGCGCGAGATAGTTTGCGCGGTAGTCCGCCCGCGGCGGCGTTGGCTAAAATCAAGCGTTACGATGCTCTTAACGCGGCGTTGGCCTGCATGTGTAACGGCGATTTTGAAGTCATGAGTGAAATTTTAGCGCCAGTCGCTGAAGATTTTTTGGAGGATAGTCGTAAAAGAGCAGGAGATACCGAATTTTTTGCGCCTACGAAGTCGCCCACGCCGAAGTATTTCGACTCTTCCATCTTGACGATTTTGGCCTTAGTCACTCTGCGCGGTAAATCGATTCCTTTCCCCGAAACGGGGGCGTTCTCGCATTATCGCGATTTTGAGCGCGGGTTTACCGTGATGCCAGAGCGCAGAATAGAGATTCCGGGCTTAGACGAAGAAGCGCGGCGAATTTTACAAGAAGCGGGCATAGATCCAGACGCGATTGAAGACCAGGGTCAGGTAGATACGGGCTACAGAGACGAGAAGGCGGAGAGCGAAGCTAGAGCCTTGGAGATTTTGCTCGAACGACAGCGAGCAGCGCAAGAAGCGGTGCGTAAAAAATTGCTAGAACGCGATGAAGAGGACGAGGAAGAATTACGTACAGAAGACTTCCATCAGCCTCGCCTGAAACTGCGTGAGGATGACGAAGAGGAGGACGAGGAAAAGGCAAAAAAAGATTTTCAATCCTTTTTTGATGATCCCGAAGATGAACCGCCGGTGTATGAAGATGAGCCAGAGTCTGAGCCCGAAGTAAAAGCTAAAGTTAAGGACTTTTCGGACTTCTTTGAAAGCCACGACGAAGACGATGCAGAATCGCGTGAGCGACACGAAGACGAAGATAGTTTGCAAACAGATGTAGGTCAGAGCTACTCCGATTTTTTTGAGAACCTCAACGAAGCGGCAATACCAAAGTACGACGATGGTTCGGCGGACGATATCGGGGCTGGAGCTAAAGAATTTTCGGCGAGCTTTTTTGATGAAGCGGCACAAGTGCCGGCGTTTCAGATGGAAGCAGATCTTGAGGAGCGGGAGCAAAGTGACCTACAAAGCGATGAGTCGCGTGATTTTACAAAGCTGTTTAGCCCTACGGCGAGTCGTGAGCCAGCGCTAAAGATGACGCTAGATGATGATGAAGAAGTGGAGGATGCGCCCAAGCCCGAGCCCAAAAAAGAGACTCCTGCCTATGAGCGTGATAACTCTCATATCGTTGAACAAGATCTGTCAAAAACTAGGGATTTTAGTAAAATATTTGAAGAAGATGATAAAATTCCGACAGATCTTCGTATGAGCGATGATGGTTCTGTGCCAGTAGCGCCTATCGCCATAACATCAGTGCCACAAAAAGATGATCGCGAAGACGAAGTACTCAAGAGCCCCGAAAAGACGGTGGACTATGCAGCATTATTTGAAGAAGAGGACGTGATTGCGACGGATCTTCGTATGAGCGATGACGAATCGGCGCCAGTAGTGCCTATGACTGCCAAATTGAAGATCGAGGATCTACAAGATGAAGGGGAAGCGCTTAGAAGTCCCGAAAAGACAGTAGACTATGCGGCGCTCTTTGATGAACTCGATGATGAGGCTAGGATAGAGCAAGAGAAGGAGCATGCGGATTTACTCAAAGAGCTGGAAGCTGCTCAAGAAGCGAAGCGGCGCCTAGAGGCTGAAGCGCATGCGGCACTAAAGTTAGAACTCGAAGAGGAGGAGCTGCTTGAGACGCCCGAGACGACGGAGGAGCGCCTAGCGCGCCTCATTGCAGAGCGCGACGCTGCAGCGAAGGCCGCCGCGCTAGAAGAGCGTGAGCGCCAACTTGCCGAGCTCGCGCGCATAGCTGAAGAGGGCCCCAAAGAGATCGTGACGCAGAGCTTACAGCTCTGCCCAGACGAAACGACAGATCCCGACGAAATAGTAGAGAAGGTACAGCCAGAGGAACTGATTATTTCTCCATATACCTACACCGAACTCGATATGATCCACGAAAATATTGCAGAACGAGTTGAACTAGAAGAGGATATCACGGTGCACGATCTTTTGGCGCAAACAGAGCCGCAAGCGAAACCCGAGTTAAGCGTTGCGGATGATGACGATGACGTCCTACTAGTGGCACTAAACTACGATGAAGTAGCGGACGCAACAAAGGACGAAGATAAAGATTGAGAATTTGCTATCAAGTGCAAAGAGAATGCTCTCATGGCTATAAACATTGCACTAACTAGAGAGTAGTTGTACTAATACAAAGCCCCAAAACGGGGCATTAAGGCTAAGAGCGCTTTGTGTCGAGGTTTATCGGATTAAATGAAATATAGTTTCTTGATCATCGTTAGTTTGTGCATTTTTTCGGCGTATTCCTGTGCAAGCAAAATACAGAATTCGCAGCCCAAAGAGGACGCTGTGCTGGAGATAAAGGCGGAGCAAACGGCGCCTGTGAAAGAGCCTGAAACGACGAAGGCGCAACAGAGTGATAGCCCTGCGAGTGACGAAGCGGAGACGCAGAACACACTTGGCGCGCTCGTTGATGACGAGGATTATGCGATCGAGGCTTACATTCGTTGCGACGCGAAAGTAGCGGAGCAGGGGCTAAGTAGCATAGGGACTGCTCCTAGCCCAACGCTAGAGGAGGCGCGCGATGCGGCGGTATTTAATGCTTGCCGTAACCTCTGTGCAGAACGCTACCAAGAGCGCGATATCGATGTGCTAACGATAGAATCTTTGCTTGATGACTGCGCGGAGAGATGCTCTGATAGTGCAGAAGTGCTTGGCGTGACCTGTATTTTTGAAGGCGCCGAACTGCATAGTGAAGGTGAGTGGAGCCCAGAATACGACGAGGCTCCAAGGAATGGTGCAGAGGATTTGTAGCTCTTATGGATGTTGGACAAACCATATCGCACTATCTTCTGAAGCAGAAAATCGGAGAGGGTGGCTTCGGCGATGTCTTCCTAGTGCAGGATCTGTGCACAAATCAGGAATTAGCGCTCAAATGCTCACGCCCCGACGCGGATGTGCTCCCCGATATGCATCAGCGCTTTTTGCGAGAAGTCGCCTGCGCACTTCGCTTACACCACCCCAATATTGTGCGGACTTATGAGCATGGCATGCTCCCTAACGGTGTGCTCTTTATCGTGATGGAGTTCATCGATGGGCTAGAGCTCGAAGACATCATGCGAAAGGAAGCACCGCTGAGTTTTAGCCGCAGCTCAAACATCGTTATACAGATCCTTGACGCACTTCACGTCGCGCACAGCCAGGGAATTGTGCATCGCGACCTAAAGCCTGCCAACATCATGCTTAGCCAGATCCATGGGCGCCCCGATTTCGTGAAGCTGCTCGACTTTGGTATCGCAAAAGCCTTCGACGGCTCCCAGCCCGATCTCACCAAACAGAACTTGAGCAAAGAAGTTGGCTTCGGTACGCCGCAGTATATGGCAAAGGAGCAAATATTTGGCGGCGAAATTGGGCCTTTCACCGACATTTATGCGGTAGGTTTGCTTTATTATGAATTATTGACTGGCACGCAGCCCATGATGGGGCCCACGCTCTCAGACATTATCTACAAACAGCTCAAGCTCGTCCCCTCCATCCCCGCGCCATTCGACCAAGGCCCCCTCCAAGATATTTTGCTCCAAGCCATGGCGAAAGACTCCAGCATGCGCTTTGCGTCTGCCACAGAGATGAAGCACAGCATCCTTCGCATCTTTGAGAGCTACCCGCAGTTTGTCCAACAATACGACAGCGCCGTTCCAAGTACCCAACCCAATGCCCCAAGCTCCCTCAGCGACGCCGACACCTCGCTGATCGACAGTTCAATCTATACCGTCGACAATGCACCCACGGTCGAAAACAAAGCCATCGGCATCGCCCCCCCACAAGCGAGCGCCTACACCAATAGCGCGGACATAACGCAGAACAACTACTCCAACGAAAGCACTACCACCGTCGAAGTCGCCCCCCTGCAAATCGAAAACCAAGAAGTCACACAATACATCGGACAAACCAACGCCGATACCCCTGTCGCTCCTGCCGCTCCAGCCTCTGATTTAAGCAGCGAAATGACAAACATCTTCCCCAAGCAAAGCGTCCCAAACATCAGCGAAGTCAATACATCCATTGTCATCCCCGACGATAACTTGCGCGCCCTGTATCATGAGCAGCAAACACTTCGCCCCCAAAGCGCCGAATTCCACCAAAAACGCACCCGCGTCCTCGTCGGCAAAAACTTGCTCCACCGCCCCACAGGTGTCCAAAAAACGCGCCTACACAACCGCATCCAAATGAGCATCGCCTCATCGCGAATTTGGCGCCAATTCTACGCATCCTCATTCGCCCAAAAAATCCGCTCATACCGCATCGGCGCTCGCTTCCGCCACATCGTCGGCGAAATCTACCACTGCCACTTCGCCGCCCTCATCGCCATTATCTGCCTCCTAACACTCATACTTGTCGTGTCCATACTCATTATTTTGACGTAAATTGCGGAATTTTACGGCTTTTTTGGCTGGGGGGCTAATGCCCCCCTACGCGCGGGCTTCCTCGCAAAATGTGACAATTCCCGCATAATTGTGTGCGTTGTATTTGCTAATCGCGCATCCAACGCACACAATGCGGTCATTGCACCTTTTGCTCGGCGATCCCGCGCTACCCCCCAGCGCCTTGCCACAATTCGCGCATAGCTCTGCAAGCAGCCTTAGCGCCAGCTAGTTAAAGACGAACTTCCTGCAAAACGTCTTCTATATAATAGAGACCTTTGCACGGCCAAAAATTGTGAATTTAATTTTACAAATCCGATACAGTTTTAAATAAAATGAGATATTTTGTAGAGAAGCACAAGTTAAGAATGCTAATTAAATAAGGCAGCTGGAAGATAAAATGACATTTTATTCGAAAAGCGCTTAAAAGACTGCTTTCTTTTGGGAAGGGGGGTACGGGGGGAAACATCTTTTCTTTGGCACAAAGAAAAGGGTTTCCCCCCGTGCAAAGCTCTCTAATAGCGAGCTCTAAGAGCTGATCGCCGAAAGACCTTGGTGAAACAGTCTACCTATAAAATGTGGGCCGTCTAAAAGAACTCGCGAAAAGGCTTGGCACGCTTGACGACGGTCGTCGATTAAAAACATCGAAAAGCTGCGCTCCAGCACCCCCTTCGCAGCTTGGGCATGGGAATCCTCGCCCCAGACTAAACGCGTATTTTCTCGCCATGGTGAACTTTGTACTAAAACAGCCTCAAAGCGTTGCACATAGCGCTTGGCTAAAGCATAAAGTACGTGATTTTGGCAAGACAAGGGGTGGGGCCTTCGCGCGATAAGAGAAACAACAAGGGCAAAAAAGAGCGATCCCTTCTCTAAATGATAGCTTTTGGCAAACTCGTGTAGCTTCTCCCAGTCATCGACGCCACTATCCCAAAACGCGATGAGATCGAGTATAGGTTTTAGGGCGCCCCAATGCTGCATAGCATGTAATATCATGTGTAAATACACGTAGTGCCCAGCTAGGCTTAAGAATTTTGGGTAGAGGGGGTGCGGAGTGCTGAGTTCTAGGCACAGATCGATGGGGGGCTGTGGAAGAGGTGGCGGCGCCAATTGCCAATGCAACTCTACTGGCGCCCTTCCCCCTTCATGAAAAAACGCATGCTGATTACTCGCCCAGTCCCTGCTCCCGTCTACGCGATGATAGCCTAGGGACTCTAAGTGTTTTTCGACAAGCGGCATGTCGTTTACCCGCAGCAAAAGATCGATGTCGCTGCTCTCGCGATATTGTGAGTGCGAATAAAATTGCTCTCCCCATAGCGCACCTTTGAGTAAAACACAGGGAACATCGGGAAAATCGCGTAAAATATGCTTTATACTTAGTGATAGCCATTTTCTTCGAGCAATGCTGTGCCAGTGCTCTTGCTCAAAACAGTGTGGAATTTCTCCCCATTTTGTTTTGGCCCACTCGTGAACGCTAGGGAAGATCCCCAAACTCCGTGCACGGCGTAGAACCGTATCGCTATGGCTTAAGTTTTGTGCGGGGTAGAGGAATTCCATCGCGTTTGCGAGGTAGCTATGCTTTTTTGGCCAGTTTTGTTCCATCACTAATCCCAAGGATTCCTGCGTCTTGGTATGAGTTTACCCATTTCACGATATTCTTGGATGGCACATGCTTCGAGCAGCGCCATGCTAATATTCTTTTTGAGCTCAGCGGCTTTGTACGCCGCGCGAATGACGGCATTTTTGATATTTCCCCCCGAAAGATCGAAGTCGCGTCCTAGCAATTCATAGTCGATGTCTCCATCGACTGGCGCCTGTTTAGGTATGTGGCGGCGCCAAATAAAGGCACGATCCTTTGCCTCGGGGAAGGGAAAGTCGAGTTTGTGGTTTAGGCGCCGCTCAAAAGCATCATCGATGGCCGCATCAAGGTTTGTCGTCAGAATTACGACGCCCTCAAAACGCTCAATTTCTTGCAAAAGCAGGTTCACTTCCATGTTGGAGTAGCGGTCGTTAGCGCTTTGTACTTCGGTACGTTTGGAGAATATGGAATCGGCTTCGTCGAATAATAGGAGTGCACCAGAAGCCCCCGCTTCTTTGAAGCATTTTTCGAGATTTTTTTCGGTTTCACCGACGTATTTGGACATGATCGCTGGAATACGCACACGGTACAGAGTCATACCGAGTTCGTTGGCAATAATCTCAGCGGACAAGGTTTTACCTGTACCCGAATCCCCCCTAAAAAGAATACAAAGCCCTTTGCCCGTGGTGAGTTTTTCGCCAAACCCCCATTCTTCAAAAATCGTTCTTCGGTTTCGCACCGAGGCGATAATGGCGCGCATCTGCTCTTTGAGTTTCCTTGGTAAAACTAAGTCATCCAGCGTAAGGCTAGTCATCGTTTTATCGGCTAATTTCTTGATTTTATTGCGAACTTGCGATTTCGCGGCTTCCTCAAAATGGCGCATATTAACGATAACGGGATCTTTCATGTTCTCGCTTAGCGCTTGGTTGATGGCTACAGCAATGGTGTTTCGTATGGTGCCGCCTGCGAACTCGTATTTTTCGGCTAAAAGCGCAATGTCGACGTCATCGGCGAGTTGGAGAGCTTTGGGGATGTGTAGTCGCCAGATCTCTTCGCGTTGTTTGGCGTTGGCAATCTCAAAATCGACGTTGAGGGTAATGCGTCGTTCTAGGGCGGAGTCGAGCATGGTGGGGAGGTTAGTGGTCAAGATAATGAGACCTTCATAAGCGTCGATGGCCGCCAAAAGCAGGGGAAGATCGCGGTTGCCTTGGAGGCGACTTGCAAAAATAAGTTCGCAATCGTCAAAAAGCAGCACAGCACGTTGTAGGCGCGCTTCGCGCATGAGTATGTCGAGGTTGGCCTCTAGCCCGCGCTGTGATTGAAGCTCGTGAGCATCGACAAGGAGTAGGGGGCGTTTTAGCACATGCGCTATCGCTTGGGATAGCAGGGTTTTTCCTGTACCCGAACTGCCGTTAAAGAGCAGTATCATGTTGCGGCCGCCAGCCCCTATTTCTTCAAAACCCCATTCTTTTTTAAGTGCCAAATAACGATCATACTGCTCAATAAGCGCTAAAATCTGCTTTTTGTGCTTCTCGGGCAAAATAACTTGGTCAATACTTGTTTTTGGCCACAATACGCGGCTAAAACCTTCGATCTGCGTTTCCCCCTCTTGTTCTAGGAGGTGGGCCAAAATACGCGTCGGGAGGCTGAGCTGCATTTCGGCCAGATCAGACTCTTGGCCTAGACGAGGTTTAAGCTGAATAAGGCGCTGCGTTAGCAGCGTAGACTGCGGCATAAAGGCGCGCCGATTAGCGACCTTTTCGTTAAAACTCGGTGAAAATAGGCTAAGGCAAAGCCCCACGTCGATTTGAGGGAGGGAGAAGTTTTTGCGTATATCGGTGATGCGCGCTTTAAACTCTTGATCTACTTGCGGCGCTAGAGTGAGCAAAACAACATTGGACTCGAAAGGCGCTAGCTTAAAATCGCGACAAAATCGCAAAAAAATGGAATCCTCTTCCTTGCAATTCTGTTCATAGATTTTTACTTTTTCCAGATAAGCCGCAACCGTACTAAAGGCATTATCCTTTGTTTTTGCGAAGGCTCTACAGTGTTCTTCAAGAAATTTTAATCGCTGTTCTAGGTCGTTCATCGTATTTTCGTCATGTTTATGCGGATAATCGCAAATAAAAGACTTGTCCTTTTTTTAGCTCGCAGTGCTCCAGAACACGCGAATCTGCCTGTAAAAACTCGGCAATGCTACGTTTAAAGTCGCCGGTTCTCTTCTCTAGGGCATTGTCCTGCACTAGGAGTTGCCCATACTTCTTCTTATCCTCGCAAAGCGCGGTGATAAATTCAGCAATGCGCCGCTTTGCTGCTCGGACCGTATAATTGCGAAGTCGTAAACACAGTACCTCGCCGTATTGTTTTTCGTACTCGCGTAGCGCAGTTAAAAACGTCGTATGGCTAGGGGTGAATCTTATCTTTTGCGGAACACGATTCTCGTGATTTGCGCTTAGCGCTTGCCTTAGTACGGCTTTTGCAGGGCTAGCTTCAGATGTTTTTTTTGCATCCGCTTGGCTTTCTTTGCTGAATGTTTCGGGAAGAACGCTTTTTTTTTCGTCCAGGATTTTGCTGTCGTTTTCGTTTATTTCTTCGATGTTTTCTTGAATTTTCGTATTTTTTTCGTTTTCTTTGGATTCCAGCGTAATTTCTGGCTGTAAATTCGATACTACAGCAGCGCTAGTATTCGTTTTTTTCGTTTTTTCGCTTTTGGCTTTTGCCAATTTTCGCTTTTTTGTTTCGCCCTTTTTAGAGTCTAGGCGCTTTACTCCGCTTCTGAGCATTTCGCCCGTAAAGATTGCGAATTCCCGCTCTTCATCGCTTAGTTCTAAACGCGTTTCTTTATGGGTTTTTGTCGTTATTGTTTCTTTTTGACCAAATTTAGAACGATAAATGTCTTGTTCATCGAAACTTATGACGCTTTGTTCAAAGATCTGAATCTCTTCTTCTTGGGTCATAAAAATGGCTTCAAACTCGCTGTAGCTTTCTACGCGTTTTGTGCTGATTGGCTCATCTTTTAGTTTTGGGGCTTTTGTTTCGATAAACTTTTTCTGCTCTTGAATTTCGCTAGCTTTTACGCTGCGTTTTTCTTCTTTCACAAGTCTTTGAAGCTCCGCGAAGGCGTCCACCTGGAAGCTTGCTTCTTTGGCTACATTGCTTTGTTTTGCTTGCTGCTTTGCTTTCTTTTTTGCCATGCTAACTCTTAGGCTTAAGTTTTTACGCTATTTTCTTGGTACTAGCACTCAAAAGCGTGAGTACAGTGCCAATATAGCCATTTACTCCGTTCGGCGCTAGTTAGCTCAGTAAGAGGTGATACTGGGGGGTAGCGCGGGATCGCTGAGCAAAAGGTGCAATGACCGCATTGTGTGCGTTGGATGCGCGATTAGCAAATACAACGCACACAATCATGCGGGAATTGTCGCATTTTGCGAAGAAGCCCGCGCGTAGGGGGGCTTGCCCCCCACAAAAAACTTATCCTCCGTAAAGTGCAGCGAGCAAGATGCCAGCGGTGGCGGCCGAACCAATGGCACCAGCGACGTTTGGCGCCATGGCGTGCATGATGAGGAAGTTGGAGGGGTCGGCTTCTTGTCCGAGTTTTTGGCAGACGCGGGCGGCGTGCGGGACGGCGGGAAGGGCGGCAGCGCCAATGATGGGGTTGATTTTGTCGCGCGAGAGCAGGTTGATGAGTTTGGCGACGCAAACGCCAAAGGCGGTGGTGAGGCAAAAACCTGCGGCGCCCAGCGCGAAGATTTGCAGGGCATCGACGGTGAGCAGGGTGCTGGCCTTGGTCGACGCGCCAACGGAAAAGCCAATAAGAATGGTCACGATATCGATAAGGGAGGTGCGCGCGGTATGGGCGAGTCGTTCGGTGAGGCCGGATTCTTTGAGGAGGTTTCCGAGAAAGAGCATGCCGAGTAGGGGGACGGCGGCGGGAACGAGTAAGCCAATAATGAGGAAGGCGACGATGGGGAAGAGTATGAGTACGCGACGCGGTGGCGGTGGCGGCGAGCTCATTTTGATGCGACGTTCGTTTTTAGTGGTTAATAGCCGAATAATATTTGGTTGTAGAACGGGGACTAGTGCCATGTACGAATAAGCTGCGATGGCGATGGGTGCCAAATAGACTTCGGCAAGGCGCGTCGTTAAAAAAATAGTGGAAGGACCATCGGCACCGCCAATAATAGAGATGGAGGCGGCAACGTTGGGAGAAAAGCCCAGTAAGTTGGCAAGTAAAAATGTTGTTAATATGCCAAGCGGCGAGGCTATTCCTAATAAAATAAGCTTAGGTCTTGCCAAAAGCGCAGAAAAGTCGGTCATCGCGCCAATCCCTAGGAATACTAAGCAGGGGAACAAACCGCGTTTTACACCTTGGTACATGAGGTAAAACGGTGAGGCTTCGTCGTAGATGCTGAGCCCCATATCGGCGGAAACGGGGATGTTGCCTAAAACGACGCCAAATCCTATGGGTACAAGGAGTAGGGGCTCGAATTTTTTGGCGATGGCGAGCCAGACTAAGAGTAGGCCTAGTAAGATGAGTATGCCTTGTTGATAGCTAAATTGACCAAGGCCCTTGTCAAAAAAATCTGCAAGAATTTCCATGAATAATATTTTTTATGCGTTAAAGCGTTAAGTGTGAGAGAGCTTTGCGCGGGGCAAAAGTGCTACTTGCACAAGAAAACGCGCTCTCCCGCGTCCCAAAAAAAGCTGTCTTGGCTTAGAATAATATCGTGCGAACTGTTTATTTAATGTACTCTTTCTCTTTTTATTCACATTTTAGGGCTTAAATTCGCCTTAAAACTTTTAATTTATTGAAAAACGGCGAATTTTTGCGCCATGGTATTCACTATTTTGATGCGCCAGCGCTCTGGGTCATGATGATGATTCGTCAAATTCGATGATACTTGCGCCTTGTGTGACGTTATCTCCGGCGTTTACTAAGATTTTCTTAACCGTTAAGTTTTTTGGCGCTTTGAGTTCAGTTTCCATTTTCATGGCTTCGATAATGACGAGGGTATCATTTTGTGCGTAGGATTTTCCGACTTCACAGAGTAGTTTTGTAATGAGTCCAGGGATGGGGGCAGAGATAGCGTTTTTGGCAGAGCTGGGGGTGGTTTGGGGGCTAGGCGAGCTTGTTGG
>Ga0265293_10007278_pt1 | contig 17150 bp, 25 predicted proteins | sample Munlanlewell138R_FD_192505 | JGI IMG/M metagenome (GOLD analysis project Ga0265293, IMG submission 192505) | Leachate microbial communities from a municipal landfill in Southern Ontario, Canada - Leachate well 138R | ecosystem: Engineered > Solid waste > Landfill > Unclassified | place: Canada...
ATAAAGAAATACCGTTACCGACACCCTTGGCTGTTATTTGATCACCAAGCCAAACTAAGAACATTGACCCTGTCGTTACCGACATCATGGCAATCAGCGTAAAGGGGACAATACCCAAAGTCATCACATCTGGAATTGATTTTGCATACACTGTTACCACATAGGATTGAATCAAACAAACTAAGATAGTGCCTAAGCGGGTGTATTGCTGCATTTTCTTGCGTCCTGCAGCATCCTCAGTAAGTTTCTTTAAACTCGGTACTACCAACATAAGTAACTGCAAAATAATTTGAGTTGAAATGTACGGCATGATACCAAGCATAAATACCGAGAAATTAGAAAAGGCTCCACCGGCAAAGAAGTTCAAATATTCTGTAAGCCCAATCGTGCTCGAATTACTTTGCGACAAGAAATAGAGCTTCAGGACTTCAGGATCAATTCCTGGAATTGGAATGAACGCACCCACTCTAAAAACAACGAGTAATAGGGCCGTCCAGGAGAGCTTCTTCCTGAGTTCTTCAATCTTGAACATGTTTACTAAGGTGTTAGACATTGCGATCCTCTTTTTTATCTAATTTCGCCACCTGCCGCTTCGATTTTTTCAATCGCTGCTGCAGATATTTTGAGGCCCTCAAAGATTACCTTCTTCGTAAGTTCGCCATTGGCAAGTACCTTAGCCTGTGCATTTGCACCTTTGACCAAAGCCTTATCCTTAAGTGAACTTAGACTTACCACCTCACCATCATTAAACCAATTCGAAATAGCATCAAGTGAAACTACTTCATAATCTTGTTTAAATGGGTAGTTGGAAAACCCTCGACGTGCAAGGCGCCGATACAAAGGCATCTGACCGCCTTCAAACCCAGGTCGCACACCACCACCACTACGAGATTTTTGTCCATTATGTCCTCGACCACAAGTCCGACCCTTCGAAGAAGCGCCTCGACCTACAATCGTTTTTTTCGTATTAGCACCCACGGGTGCATTAATTTGTCCCATGTTATATCTCCTCGACTTTAACCAGATGGGCAACGGCACGAACCATACCCTTTATAGTGGGGCTCGCATCATGCTCAATAGAGCTTCCAATCTTCTTGAGACCGAGTGCTTTAACAGTCCTGCGCTGTACGGGAATGCTACCAATAACACTTTTTACCAGTGTTACCTTGATCTTCTTTGCACTTGCCATAGCTTACCCCCACATCTCGCTGAGGGACTTTCCTCGGCTCATAGCGAGTTCCTTAGCATCAAAAAGGTTTTCTAGAGCATCAAAAGTTGCTTTAACCGTATTAACACTATTTTTGGAACCGAGCGACTTACTTAACACATCTTTAATACCACAGGCATCCATAACGTGTCGTACAGCTCCACCAGCAATAACACCGGTTCCGGGAACGCCGGGCCGTAGTAATACACTCGCACTCTTAAAATTACCCAAAATTTCATGGGGAATGGAGTCCTTAACCATGGGTACAGTGATCATGGAATCCTTAGCTTTATCTACAGCTTTTCGAATTGCTTCTGTAATATCGTTTGCTTTGCCAGAACCATAACCGACTTTACCATTTTGATCCCCAACCACTACGAGAGCGGAGAAGGAAAAGCGCCTTCCACCTTTAACAACTTTGGAAACACGATTAAGTTTGACCAATTTCTCTACTAACTCGTTGTCTTTGTTTCTATTTGACCTATCCACCATATCCCCCTAGAATTTGACTCCAGTCTTTCTGGCACCGTCGGCGATACTCTTCACAATTCCATGGAAGAGATACCCGTTGCGGTCGAACACAACGGAATCAATATCCTTCTCAAGGATTCGTTTCCCAATTACTTCACCCAATTTAGCGGCATCTCCAACATTGTTTTTCAGATCACGCAATTCTGGTTCCATTGTACTGGCCGAAACTAATGTATGCCCTGCAACATCGTCAATAACCTGCACGTACATATGAAGATTACTTCTGAAGACAGTCATCCTCGGCTTGGTCGCGGTACCGGAGATATGCTTTCTGATATGAATTTTACGCTTAGCGCGCTTCCTATTCTTATCTAAAACTCTTTTCATTTATTCACCCTACCTATTTCTTACCGCCAGACTTGCCGACTTTACGTTTAATTATTTCATTATCGTACTTGATTCCCTTCCCTTTATAAGGTTCAGGAGTTCTCAAAGACCTAATTTCCGCACTCACTTGACCGACCCGCTGTTTGTCTACACCAGAAACTACAATAGTATTAGCATTTTCACAAACAATTTGCACATCAGAGGGAATCATAAACTCAATTGGGTTAGAATACCCAAGGTTGAGTAATAATGTCTTTCCCTTCGCTTCTGCACGAAAACCAACACCGTTAACTAAGAGCTTCTTGGAAAACCCAGTTGAAACTCCCACAATCATATTGTGAATTAGTTGACGATAGAGTCCATGAAAACCACGACTTTGATTAGTTTCCTCAGTTCTGTTTACCACCACATTATCAGCGGAAACTTTAATTTCCACTTCAGGCCGGTAATTTTGAACCAGTTTCCCTTTCGGTCCCTCTACAGAAATCAAGCCGTCAACAGCTTTGACAGTGACTCCTTTGGGCAATGCAATCGGTAACTTACCTATTCGAGACATAGTTCACCACCTTACCAAATTGAACAGATCAGTTCACCACCGACCTTATTTTCGCTAGCTTTCTTACCCGTGATAATACCCGAAGAGGTTGAAACAACTACCACACCGTAGCCATTGTAAACTCTCGGCAAATCGCGATATCCAGAATATACACGCCTTCCAGGAGTGGAAATTCGATCAATACCATGGAGAACCGGGTTCTGCTTCTCATCATATTTCAAGAATACTCTAATAGTATTCACACCATCTTTATTGACAATTTTTTTGAAATTCTTAATGTACCCTTCGTTCTTCAAAATTTTTATAATCTGAAGTTTTAGTCGGGATGTCGAAATTTCAACTTTCTCATGCTTAGCCATGCTAGCATTTCTGATTTTTGTCAGCATATCAGCAACAGGATCACTTATAGCCATGTTTTTCTCCTACCAGCTGGATTTGGTAACGCCAGGGATCTGTCCTTCACTGGCAAGTTTTCTAAAGCAAATCCTGCACATTTCGAATTTCCGCATATATCCACGGGGACGTCCACAAATCTTACAGCGATTGACTTTCCTAGTGCTGTATTTCGGTGTCCTATTTGCTTTAACAATTAATGATTTTTTTGCCATCCTATTCTACTCCACCTTATTTCGCAAAAGGCATACCTAGCTTTTTCAGCAAGGCAAACCCCTCTTCATCGGTCTTGGCCGAAGTTACGATAGCAACATTCAACCCACTTACCCGTTCGATCTTATCATAATCGATCTCAGGAAAAATAATCTGCTCGGTAATACCAAGTGAGAAATTTCCATTCCCGTCGAAAGCGTTAGGATTGACGCCCTTAAAGTCCTTAACACGAGGCAAAGCAACACCAATCAATCGCTCTAAGAAAAACCACATATTATCACCACGCAGAGTGACAACGGCTCCAATTTCCTGTCCTGCACGGACTTTAAAGTTCGCAATTGATTTTCTCGACTTTGTCTTAAGTACGTGCTGCCCAGTTATCTGTTCCAGCTCTTTTACAGCAGAATCAAGCAATTTTTTATTGACAATAGCCTCGCCAACTCCAACGCTTACGGAAATTTTTTCTACTACGGGAACTTGCATTTTAGACTTATAGCCCATCTCAGTAAAAAGTTCCGGAGCGACCTTTTCAAGATATTTTGTTTTTAAATTTGGTACAAACTTTTCCATCAGATCACTTCCCCAGTTTTCTTAGCAAAACGAACCTTAGCACCTTGTTCATCAAACTTGTACCCAATTCGCGTAGTCTGCCCACTCTTTAACAAAAAGGCTAAATTGGAAACATGAATCGGTGCCTCGATCTCTTTTATGCCGCCTTGATCCTGCTGAGAGCGTTTTTTCATGGTTTTTTTGACCATATTCACTCCCTGGACAACGGCCCGTTGGCTCTCGTGATCAATCTTCAGGATACGACCGGACTTACCCTTGTCTTTCCCTACGAGAACCTTGACACTGTCATTCTTTTTCAGTTTCATCTCTCAACTCCTACAACACTTCCGGCGCAAGAGAAACGATTTTTAAATATCCGCCTTCGCGAAGTTCGCGAGCGACAGGCCCAAAAATACGTTTACCACGCGGGTTATTGTTGGCATCAATGACTACGCAAGCATTGTCATCGAACCTGATATAGGTACCGTCAGGTCTACGGTATTCTTTTTTCGTTCGGACGATTACAGCCTTCAACAAGTCACCTTTCTTGATGGCTCCGTTGGGGAGCGCGTCCTTTACAGCCACAACGATAATGTCTCCCACTCCAGCGATCATTCTATGGCTTCCACCAAGAACCTTCACACACTGGACGCGTTTGGCACCACTGTTGTCTGCTACGTTCAAATATGTCTGCATCTGTACCATGACGTTGCTCCTTGCTATTTAGCCCGTTCTAAAATCTGCTCGAGGCGCCAGCACTTATCCTTGCTGATATGGCGGCACTCAACCACACGGACTAAATCGCCAGCATGGGCATCATTTCTCTCATCATGCGCCTTCACTTTTTTTGTGCGGGTCACATATTTTTTATAGAGAGGATGCAGTCTTCTAGTCGAAATCGCTACAACGATGGTTTTTTCCATCTTGTCGCTTGTCACCACTCCAGTGAACTTTTTTTTATTAGCTTCCATTAGACGCGAACCTCACTTAGTTGGATTTAGTACGTATGCCTAGAGCATACTCATGGATCAGAGTATTGAGCCGAGCAATTTTACGTCTTGTAGTACGTACTGCCAAAGGATCTTCCACATGTCCAAGCACTTTTGCCATTCTCAGATTTAAGGCCTCTCTGCGAAGTTCGTCCCGCTTGGTAACTAATTCCGCATAGGTCAAATCAGCATATGAATTTCTCATAACCTACTCCACTTCCCTTCTCATAATGAACTTAGTCTTGATCGGGAGTTTTGAAGCTGCTAATCGTAAAGCTTCGCGGGCAAGATCTTCTTGAACTCCACCCATCTCGAACATGACTGTTCCAGTCTTCACAACAGCTACCCAACCTTCAGGGTTTCCTTTCCCCTTTCCCATTCGGGTTTCTGCTGGTTTTTTAGTGTATGGCATATGAGGGAATATTCGAATCCACACTTTACCACCACGTTTAATATGACGGGTCATTGCAATACGGGCTGCCTCAATCTGTCGGCTAGTAATCCATTTAGGCTCTTCCGCCATAAGACCGAATTCACCGAATGCGAGATAATTACCCCGCTGGGCAACACCGTCCCGCTTTCCCCTTTGCACTTTCCTGTATTTAACTCTTTTTGGACTCAGCATGATGTACTAACTCCTCGTTTCAACGCCATCGAGCCTTTCTCGCACAGATTTACGTACAAGAAGACCAGCGTCATCTTTTTTCGATTTGTCTAAAATTTCCCCATTGTACACCCACACCTTAACGCCAATAATCCCAAAAGAGGTATTAGCTGGAGCAAAGCCATAATCGATATCGCTTCTGAGCGTATGCAATGGAACCCTTCCGTCTTTCGACCAATCGGAACTTGCAATTTCCCTACCACCAAGACGTCCAGAAACTTTAATCTTTACCCCTTGAGCGCCAGCTTGCATCGCCTTTGAGATAGCCATCTTTAAAGCTCTACGATGAGAACCACGACTAACTAATTGGCGAGCTACATTATAGGCAATCAACTGAGCATCAGCTTCTGGTTTTTTAATCTCTTTGATTTTGATTTGAACCTTTTTGTCGGTCAAACCTTGCAAGCGAGCTCCAAGCTTTTCCACATTGGAACCTTTAGAACCAATAATAATACCTGGTCGGCTTGTAGAAATAGTCAATGAAATGCGCTGTGGTTTGCGAACGATCTCTACATCAGCAATTTCTGCTCCCTGTACTTCAGGGCAACTTAGCAAAACTTTGCGAAGCTTCAAATCTTCATGTAAAGTTTCCGCGTATTCACGTGGATCAACATACCATTTCGATTTCCAAGTCTTGTTGACTCCCAAACGAAGCCCGATAGGATTAACTTTCTGACCCATTTATTCCCCCACCTTTTCGTCTAGCACCACAGTGATGTGACACTGCCTCTTCAAAAGAATGTCGCGACGTCCGTGAGAACGTGGCCACACACGCTTCATGCGGGGACCCTCATCGACAAATAATTGAGACACCACTAACTGCTCTTCATCAAGTCGCTTATTCTGACTTATTGCATTCGCAGCCGCAGACTGCACCAGCTTTTTAATGAGCAAAGCACCTTTTTGGGGCATTGCATCAAGAATAGCCAGAGCCTCGACATACGGCCTTCTCCTCACCAAGTCAGCTACTGGTCGGACTTTGGAAGGGGAAGCCTGCAAGTATCTTGCGCAAGCTCTAAAACCTTTTTTTTCTTCCATATTCACACCTACTACTTCCTTGCTCTCTTATCTGAAGCGGCATGCCCTCGGAAAATTCGCGTTGGAGCAAATTCACCAAGCTTGTGCCCTACTAAGTTTTCAGTAATGAAAACAGGCACCCATGTCTTACCGTTATAGACAGAAATTGTATATCCAACCATCTCAGGAATAATCGTAGAGGTGCGAGAATAGGTCTTAATCATCGCTTTTTGTCCCGATTTGTTAGATTCTGTAATCCTCTTGTAGAGTCTCTTCTCTATAAAAGGACCTTTTTTGATTGATCTAGCCACTTTCTCTACTCCTACTTCCGCTTCTTAACAATGAAATTACCCGAAGGCTTGTTCTTTTTACGCGTCTTGTAACCTTTGGTTGGTAAACCCCAACGAGTTACTGGGTGACGTCCTGCAGCAGTTTTACCTTCACCACCACCATGGGGGTGATCAACAGGGTTCATGGCAACACCGCGGACCTTTGGCCTTCTTCCAAGCCATCTGGCTCGACCAGCTTTTCCAATCGTAACGTTCATATGATCATCATTGCCTAAGGAACCGAGCGTTGCGCTACATTCTCCAAATATCATCCGAGCTTCGCCGGAAGGGAGACGAAGAGTAACATAATCGCCTTCTTTAGCTACAATAGTGGCTCCTAAACCAGCACTTCTAACCAGCTGACCGCCTTTACCAAGTTGTAATTCAACATTATGTACAGTCAAGCCAAGGGGAATGTTCTTCAATGGAAGCGCATTACCAATTTCAAGAGGAGCCGCGGGACCACTCATAATCTTCGCTCCAATTTTGATTCCCTTTGGAGCCAGAATATAACGCTTTTCACCATCTGCATAGAAAACGAGGGCGATATTAGCACTTCTATTTGGATCATACTCGACAGTTTTCACTGTACCAGGAATCCCAATCTTATCGCGTTTAAAATCAATAACGCGGTATGCTCTTTTATGTCCACCACCTCGGCGGCGAACACTAATGCGCCCTTTTGTATCACGACCAGCTTTTTGATATATCTTCTGGGTTAATGACTTCTCACTCTTATTGGTCGTAATATCGTCAAACACCAATGTAGTCTTCTGGCGGAGGCCAGGAGTATATGGTTTATAACTCTTTAGTGCCATGTGCTCCTCCTAGAGTCCTTCGACAGCTTGGATGACATCACCCTTAGACAACGTCACAATAGCTTTTTTCCAATCACCTGTAGTACCGGCGATATGACCGCCTTTGCCACGGGTATATTTCGGCTTACCTTTTACTGACACGACGTTACATTTCACGGGCGTTACAGAGAACAACTCTTTGATTGCTCCCATAATTTCAAACTTATTCGCCCTTGGATCAACTTTAAACGTGTATTTTTTTGGATCCGATTCCCGTGCAAGATTAGATTTCTCCGTCAACACGGGTTGAATGATTATTTGATCTGCTCTCACATTAAACCCCTTGCTTATCGCCGTAGAACTCATTGAGATTTGTTGCGGCGCTTTCAAGCATTAATACTTTTTTTCCATACAAAAGTTCTTTGGCTGAAAGCCTATTGTATGAAAGAACACGCAAATTAGGAATATTCCTAGCGGCTCGTCGCAACATTACATCATCATCTTTGAGGATGAGTAGTGTTCTTCTATTATCCTTAACAAAGTTTTGCAAGATTTTCGATAATTCTTTAGTCTTGCCATTCTCTACGGTAAAATCTTCAATAACTGCTAACCTTTCTTCTAGTACCGAAAGTGAAAGCAATGATTTCATCGCTAAGCGCTTCATTTTCTTGGGAAGGACATAACTATAATCTCGTGGCTTAGGTCCAAATATGGTACCACCACCAACCCAAATAGGAGACTTCTTATCTCCAGCTCGGGCATTACCCGTTCCCTTCTGTTTATAAGGTTTAGCGTTACTGTAATTCACTTCACTACGAGTTTTCGTAGATGCGGTTCCGACTCGACGATTTGCTAGCTCATTGTTGATAGCATGGTAAATCGATCCGTCACTAATCTCTCGATTAAAAACTGCATCGTTGAGAGTAATTGTTCGCAACTCTTCCCCTTTTATTGAAAAGACCTTTGTTTCCATTTCTCGCCTCTACTTCTTCTTCGCTTTTTTCACGATGACTACGCTCTGGGCGGGTCCAGGAATCGCTCCTTTCACCAAAAGAACTTTCATCTCTTCATCGACACGAACAATACGAAGATTCTGAACAGTTACCCGCTCTGTACCCATTCGTCCTGCCATCCGATGACCCTTAAAAGTGCGTGATGGAGACGCGGACATAGCTGTACCACCAATATCACGGTGAAACTTAGACCCGTGGGTTGCACGCCCACCAGCGAAACCATGCCGTTTCATACCACCTTGGAAGCCTTTCCCTTTGGAAGTACCGACCACATCTACAAACGAAACATCTTTAAATAGGTCAACTCCAAGAACATCACCAACAGCCGCTTCTTGACCGAAATCACGTATTTCTACCAAAGTCTTTTTTGGATTACAAATATCTTCAAACTGCCCTGCATATGGCTTAGTAGTCTGACTTTTCTTTTTGTCGAATGAACCCAGAACACATGAATTATATCCATGCTTCTCTACGGTTCTATTTTCAACAACCACATTGTCCTCTATTTTAATTACTGTCACAGGAGTAAGACGCCCTTCGGCATCAAACACTTGTGTCATTCCTAACTTTTTTCCGATAAGCCCTAACATCTCTTACCTCAACTATTACTGTCTAATCTCTACATCTACGCCAGCCGGAAGCTCAAGCTTCATGAGGGCATCCATAACTTTCGATGTAGGGTCCAGAATGTCAATCAGCCTCTTGTGTGTACGCATCTCAAACTGTTCGCGAGAAGTCTTGTTCACATGTGGCGATCTGAGAACAGTGTACTTGTTGATACGAGTCGGCAGAGGTACGGGGCCAGAGACTTTGGCACCAGCCTTTACTACTGTCTGTACGATAGACTTAGAGCTCTGTTCTACAAGCTCAATATCAAAACCTCTCAGCCGTACCCGAATTCTATCCTTAGCCATCATTCCTCCAAAAAACAGGTCTTGCCCGCGTCTATTTTTTTTAAACGGGCAAGACGATTAGTCGTTCTTATTCTACGATCTCGATAACCTGTCCTGAAGCAACGGTCTTGCCGCCTTCACGGATAGCGAATCGCAATCCCTTATCCATGGCTACCGGGTTGATTAGCTCAACAATAATTTCCGTATTATCCCCAGGAAGCACCATTTGCTTGCCTTCAGGAAGATCTACAGTACCTGTAATATCGGTTGTACGGAAGTAGAACTGTGGACGATACCCACTAAAGAACGGCGAGTGGCGACCACCCTCTTCCTTGCTAAGTACGTATACTGTTCCCTTAAATTTTGCGTGAGGAGTGATTGATTTTGGCTTAGCCAGAACCTGTCCACGTACAACTTCATTTTTATCAACACCTCTGAGCAATGCACCAATGTTATCACCAGCCATACCTTCATCAAGTAGCTTGTTAAACATTTCAACACCAGTACAGACTGTATCTCGAGTCTCTTTAATACCAACAATCGAAACAGGATCATTGACGCGGACAATACCACGCTCAATTCTACCAGTAACAACGGTACCACGACCTGAAATTGAGAAAATATCTTCAATAGGCATCAAGAATGGAAGATCAACAGCACGCTCTGGGAGCGGGATATAGGTATCCATTGCTTCTAAGAGCTCCTCAATACACTTAATCTTCTCTGGATCATCAGGATGCTCCATAGCTTCAAAAGCAGAGCCCTTAATAATGGGAGTATTAGCTCCATCAAATTGATAATCGTTGAGTAAATCACGCATCTCTTCTTCAACCAACTCAATCAAATCAGGATCATCGACCTGGTCAGTCTTGTTAATAAAAACAATAATTGCAGGAACCCCAACCTGGCGAGCTAGCAAAATGTGTTCTTTTGTCTGAGCCATAGCACCGTCTGTTGCGGCAACTACGATAATAGCTCCATCCATCTGTGCAGCACCAGTAATCATGTTCTTGATGTAGTCTGCGTGTCCGGGGCAGTCGACATGAGCATAGTGACGATTCTTACTTTGATACTCAACGTGACGAGTATTAATCGTAATTCCTCTAGCCTTCTCTTCTGGGGCGTTGTCGATCTCGTCGTAATTCATAACTTTGTCACCACTCAAGCGGCCGCAGTACATTGTAATTGCAGCAGTGAGGGTGGTCTTGCCATGGTCTACGTGACCGATGGTGCCTACGTTTACGTGTGGCTTTGTTCTGTTAAATTTCTCTTTAGCCATCAGTTCCTCCTTGTGACATTCCTAGTCACAAAAATAATTGTATCATGCTCCATAAAGGCAAGACGCCTTTAGCTTTCCAATAATGAGACAAACTGACTGAATGAATTCTTGCATATCGCGGAAGGGAGGATCCAGAGGTCGGTAAGTCGAATGATCGCCTAGCGACATAGTACAGATTTCAAAAAAGTCTGTTATCTGGAACCACCTTACCATCCATATGAATACAATTCGGACGATCGGTTTGGCCCTTAAACGTCTAACGAGGAGACTCTCACCCCACTTTTGAGACGCCTTTGCAAATATAGAGGGTTTGCGTAGTTGTGTCAATACTCAACAAACAATTACGCAACATTACTACTTATTCAGGACACTACATAAAAGTAGCGCCCTTCATTCGTCATATAACCCACTTAACGATTGTGTGATGAAAAAGCCTTGTTGGCCTCAGCCATTCTATGCGTATCTTCCTTTCTCTTGAAGGCAGCACCTGTATTGGCTATCGCATCGAGCAATTCGGCAGAAAGCTTTTCACTCATGGATTTACCATTACGACTACGAGCAGCATTAATGATCCAGCGCATAGCCAAAGCTTCACGTCGATTATCTTTCACCTCAACTGGCACTTGATAGGTAGCTCCACCAACACGACGAGATTTTACCTCTACCATCGGCTTAACATTTTCAAGTGCTTTAATGAACACTTCTAGTGGATTTTCCCCACTCTTTTCCCCTACAACAGTCAATGCATCATAGATAATTTTCATACTGAGAGACTTCTTACCATTGAGCATCATCCGACGAATAAATTTTTCTAATATTACACTATTGTAAACGGGATCCGGAAGGATTTCTCGTACCGGAGCAACTGTTCTTCTTGCCATTGCCTACCTCCATCAAGCCTTAGGCTTCTTCGCACCATACTTGGAGCGGCTTCGTTTGCGATCATTGACTCCCAGCGTATCCTTCGCACCTCGTACAATATGGTAACGAACACCTGGCAGGTCTTTGACTCTTCCACCACGCAAGAGAACCACTGAGTGTTCCTGTAGGTTATGGCCAATACCTGGAATATAGGCAGTTACTTCAATCCCATTGGAAAGGCGCACCCTGGCAACCTTTCTCAAAGCTGAGTTTGGTTTTTTTGGCGTGACGGTCATCACTCTCGTGCATACACCACGCTTTTGGGGACAATTTTGCAACGCAGGCGATTTCGTCTTATTGACCGCTGATTTGCGTCCCTTTCTTATTAATTGATTAATTGTAGGCATCTTACGATACACTCCCTTTATCTTCTTGAAGGCTAGAAATCTTAGTACATCTCTAGCCGAGTGGGATGGCTACCTGCCATCCCTTTTCTATTTTAATCTCCAAAGTCAGCATGTGAAACACAATCTCTAATCAGATTCAACAATAAAAAGTAGGTTACCTTTAATCATCTGAATCATCGTCAGTTTCACCTTCGGATATCATTTCTTCTCCATCGTCCGAATCAAAATCTTCATCTTGGTCGAACATCCCTAACCGTCGCGAACCCATGAGTGATTGAACTTTCTCACCCAAGTCAATCGGACTATCTTCTTTCACACGAATATTTCGGTATCGCTTCATACCGGTACCGGCTGGAATCAGATGACCAATTATGACATTTTCCTTGAGCCCCCGCAACACGTCTCTACTACCAGCAATTGCTGCATTTGTCAAGACCTTCGTTGTTTCCTGGAACGAGGCGGCTGAGATGAACGAGTCAATACTCAACGAAGCCCGCGTAATACCCAAGAGCATCGGACGTGCATCAGCAGGCTGTCCACCTTCGGCAATAACTCTGCTATTCTCCTCATGGAATCGATATTTGTCAACCTGTTGACCTTGAATAAAGCTAGTGTCACCAACACTAATGATTTCAACCTTGCGCAACATCTGCCGCACAACTACACCTAAGTGCTTATCGTTGATATCGACACCCTGCAAGCGATACACCTCTTGCACTTCATCTAAGAGGAATGACTGCAAAGCATTTTCACCAAGAATTTCAAGGATATCATGAGGATCGATCGCTCCATCACAGAGCCTCTCAGCAGCTTCAACACGGTCCCCATCACGGGCTACCATATGTTTACTCATCGGAACTAAGTGCTTATATTCATTCCCAAAATCATCCTCAATCATAATGACCCGCTTGCCTTTGACCACTGCCCCAAAACGGACAACACCATCAACTTGGGCCAAAACAGAAGGATTCTTAGGTCTTCTAGCTTCAAAAAGCTCCCCAACACGAGGAAGACCACCAGTGATATCTTTGGTCTTCACACTCTCTTTAAGCAACTTAGCTAAAATACGCCCTTTCTTTACCTTGACTCCATCATCTATATTGAGATACGAAGCGGCTGGTAAAAAGTAGGTAGCCAAAGGCTCTTTATCTTCTCCAAGAATCATGATCCGGGGCTGCAGAGTTTCACTGATATGGTCCGTGATTTTTTTCTCTATACCACCCGTTTCAACGTTCACTTCTTCTTTTAGCGTCGTGCCCAACTTAATATCGACAAATTCAATAGTTCCATCAAACTCAGCGATTATAGGCTCACTAAAAGGATCAAAAAGGACAACTGTGGCACCCTCAGGTACAAGCGAGCCAAGATTCACTTTTAACTCTGATCCATTACGAACGTCCATTCGTTGTTCCGGTGCAACAATAAATGCTTTATCATCAAACACCTTAATCAAGCCAATATATTCCGATAAAACCAGTTTTCCTTTTGTATTTTCATACAACGGAGCACCAATAATAACCTTATCGCCATCTGCCACTAATAATTTCTTAACCCCAGTGGTAGGTATTTCAGCAAAAACTCTGGAATAGAAAATATATCCCTTCCGAGTGAAAAGTTTCACACCTTCTGCAGTTTCAACTAATGTTCCCAAAATATTATTGATTACAATAGGATGATGGAAAGTAACTTTATTCTCTTCTGCTCCACTCGTTGCCGTCCCTCCAATATGGAAAGTCCGCATGGTAAGCTGTGTCCCTGGTTGCCCAATTGACTGGGCAGCGATAATACCAACAGCTTCCCCGATATCAACAGGACGATTTTTTGCAAGGTTACGCCCATAACACATCTGACAAACACCATGATGAGCTTCACAAGTAAGTACCGTCCGAATGAGGACTGACTCAATACCAGAATCTTCTATTTCGTGCGATTTGGCAGCAGTGATTTCAGAGTTTACCTCTAAAATTAGATCCCCAGTTATAGGATGAACAACTTTTTCAAGCGTATAGCGACCAACAATGCGATCTGCTAGTGACTCAACAATATCATCGCCATCCTTCATGGCGGTCCGCTCAATACCATTAATAGTACCGCAATCTTCTTCATTAATAACCACATCTTGAGCGATGTCGACCAGGCGTCGGGTTAAATAACCAGCTTCAGCAGTCTTTAAAGCAGTATCAGCGAGTCCCTTTCTAGCTCCGTTCGTTGAAATAAAGAACTCAATAATTGAAAGCCCTTCTTTAAAGTTTGAACGAATAGGGAACTCAATAATATCCCCAGAAGGCTTAGCCATCAAACCACGCATTCCACCTAACTGACGAATCTGCGTTTTTGAACCACGTGCACCCGAGTCTGCCATCAAATAGAGCGGGTTGAACCCATTCTGACTGGTCCTGAGCTCTTCCATGAGTGAGTTGGAAATATCTTCTGTTGTCTTACTCCACACTTCAACAACGCGATTGTATCGTTCATCTTGGGTAATATGACCCTGACGATACTGTTCGCGAATTTCTGTCTGGCGTTGATCGGCGGCCGCTACTAACGTGGCCTTAGCCTCAGGAATAATCATATCGGACAAGCCAATTGTAGCACCAAATAACGTCGCATACTTAAACCCGATATCTTTGATTGAATCGAGCATTTTTACCGCTACCGAAGCCTTCTGGTTTTGAATGACCTCGCCTACTAATCGTTTGAGTTCTTTGTCTCCAAAGCACACATTCTGGAAAGGGATTTCAGGAGGCATCTCAGCATTGAACAACACGCGCCCTGGAGTTGTTTCGATGACTGTACCATCTGCAAGACGATATTTAATCAGTGCATTATAAGAAAGGGCATCAATTTCAATAGCTAAGATTATTTCCGCTGAATTATCGTAAAATCTTCCCGTACCTTTAGCCCCTTTCATTTCACGAGTCAAGTAGTTAATACCCAACACCATATCTTGAGAAGGGAAAACAATAGGCTTACCATTAGCTGGATCTAACAAGTTATTAGCTGAAAGCATCAGTGTCCAACACTCAATCTGCGCTGCTTGCGTCAGAGGAACGTGAACTGCCATCTGATCCCCATCAAAGTCAGCATTATAAGCATGACAAACAAGCGGGTGGAGTTTAATAGCTTTACCATCAACTAAAACTGGTTCAAAAGCCTGAATACCGAGGCGGTGTAATGTCGGAGCACGGTTGAGTAGTACCGGATGCTCTTTCACAACATCATCGAGAATAGCCCACACTTCCGGAGTCTCTTGTTCAACGAGAGTTTTAGCTTTCTTAATGTTATAGACAACCCCTTTTTGCACCAATTTCTTCATAATAAAAGGTTTGTACAACTCAAGAGCCATCTTAGAAGGTAAACCACATTGATGCAAACGCAACTCAGGCCCCACGACAATAACTGAACGACCACTATAGTCAACGCGCTTACCCAACAAGTTTTGGCGGAAACGTCCCTGTTTCCCCTTGAGCATATCTGACAACGACTTGAGCGGTCGGTTTGAAGCTCCTTTCACTACTCGTTTTTTCTTGGAATTATCAAATAAGGCATCAACAGCTTCCTGAAGCATCCGTTTTTCATTACGAATAATAATATCGGGAGCATGGAGCGATATTAGTCGGGTCAAACGATTGTTACGATTGATTACTCTTCGATACAAATCATTGAGATCGCTGGTTGCAAAACGACCACCGTCTAATTGTACCATCGGCCTGAGTTCTGGTGGAATTACCGGAATAACTGTCAGAATCATCCACTCAGGACGGTTCCCGCTATCACGGAAGTTCTCAACTACCTCAATCCGTTTTAATAAGCGCTTATCTGCTTTCTCCCCTTTGGCAATCATCTGCTCACGAAGTGTAGCCGAGAGACTCTCAAGATCTAAATTCTCAAGGAGGATCTTAACTGCTTCAGCACCCATCATAGCCTGAAATGATTCTCCGAATTGTTCCCTAGCTTGATAATATTCATCTTCAGTGAGCAATTGTTGATAACGTAACTCTGTCTCACCAGCATTTATTACGACATACTTCTCATAATAGAGAACTGACTGTAAGGCAGCCCGAGGAATATCAAGCAACAAACTCATTCTAGATGGGACAGAACGATAATACCAAATATGCGAAACAGGGGAGGCCAGATCAATATGCCCCATCCGTTCTCGCCGTACCTTAAAGTGGGTAACTTCGACGCCACAGCGGTCACAAATTACACCCTTGTAGCGAATAGACTTAAACTTTCCGCAATAACATTCCCATTCTTTAGTCGTTCCGAAAATCTTCTCGCAAAAGAGTCCGTCACGTTCCGGACGTAGAGTCCGGTAGTTGATTGTCTCCGGCTTCTTGACCTCACCGTATGACCAAGCCTTGATTTGCTCAGGGCTGGCCAATTTTATCATGATGCTGTCGAAATCCTGAATTTCCTTCATCCGAATTCTCCTGCTTAATTAATCGAATGTCGCTTATTGATAAGCTCTTCGTCCCGTTCTGTAAGCGGTATTTGCCGCCCCTTAGAATCATATACGGACATATCGAGCGCCAAACCACGAACTTCTTGAACGAGTACATTGAAAGCCTCTGGCATACCAGCATTTGTTGCCGGTTCACCTTTCACAATGCTTTCATAAATCTTTACTCTTCCATTCATATCATCTGACTTGATGGTAAGGAGTTCTTGCAAAGTATTTGCCGCTCCATACGCTTCAAGTGCCCAAACTTCCATTTCTCCTAACCGCTGACCACCAAACTGGGCTTTCCCACCTAAAGGCTGCTGTGTAACTAACGAGTAGGGACCAGTTGAACGAGCATGCATCTTGTCATCTACCAAGTGGTGCAGTTTTAAATAATAAATATAGCCACAGAATACGGGATTTACAAATGGGACACCTGTGAGACCATCATACAGAGTTGTCTTAGCATTAATCGGAAGATTTGCCTCACGCATCTTCGCTTCGATTTCATCTACCGAGGCCGATTGGAATACGGGTGACGAGTACCACTCATTAAGAACGTTGCCCGCCCAACCAAGTTGCGTCTCCATTAATTGCCCAATATTCATCCGTGACGGAACACCCAATGGATTTAAACATACATCAAGTGGAGTACCATCAGCCATGTATGGCATATCT
>Ga0265293_10007280_pt1 | contig 17148 bp, 12 predicted proteins | sample Munlanlewell138R_FD_192505 | JGI IMG/M metagenome (GOLD analysis project Ga0265293, IMG submission 192505) | Leachate microbial communities from a municipal landfill in Southern Ontario, Canada - Leachate well 138R | ecosystem: Engineered > Solid waste > Landfill > Unclassified | place: Canada...
TATGTGTCGGCGTACATCCAATCAGCCCTGGCCCAAGAGGCCAGATGCATCTATATCGCAGGAGATCTGGATACGTCGGAGGTACTCAGACGGTTCAACACGTCGGTAAAAAATGGGGTCTTGTTGTCCTGGGTCATGCGGAGATCTACTCTAAAGAGGGGCGATTTTCGCCCGACAAACTCATCGAAACAATCATAGACTTAGCCAAGACTGCGCTCCGCAATGGCTACACATCACTCGCCATCACAGGTGAGTTGAGCTGGCTCGTCAACTACGATGACGCGGAAGAACAGATCGTGGAGTATGAATGGAAGTTAAATAAACGTGTATTTGACAAGTACCCGGTTTCGGCGTTGTGCCGTTATAACATTAGAAAATTCTCGGATACGGTGATTCGGAACGTCATTCAACTGCATCCCTTTATCCTGTGGCAAAACAAGATTCACGAGAATCCCTACTATATACCGCCAGAGGGTTTTAAGGATAACGCCCTCGCTCAACACCAGGTTAAGGTGTGGTTGGAGAATATGGACCGCTTTACAAACCAGCAAAGTCGTTTCCAGATGATCTATGCCAGGAAACAAGAGGAGATCCGCCAGCTCCATAGAGATATGACCAACGGGATCATTTCTGCTTTCTTAAAGCTCTTAGAAATGCATGATCCTTATACGAAAGACCATTGTACAAACGTAGCATCTTTAGCCTTTCGGCTGGCCGACAAACTAGGAATGCCTGACGATTTTAAGACCAAGATATACTACGCGGCCCTCATTCACGATATTGGCAAGACCATCATTCCCAAGGAGATCCTAAACAAACCCGGACCCCTAACGGCTTCAGAGTACGAACAGATTAAGATGCACCCTGCCTATGGAGCACAGGCTTTGGCCCAAGTGAACCCACTAGAAGAGATAAGCTTGGCGGTACGCCATCATCATGAGCGCTGTGATGGAAAGGGATACCCCGACGGATTGTCTATGGACGAGATTCCCTTGATGGCCAGGATCATTTCTATTTGTGACAGTTATGATGCTATGACAAATGATCGTCCTTACAGAACCGCACTAACCCATGAAGAAGCTATGCAGGAAATCCTACGTTCAGCAGGGGGACAGTTCGATCCAAGCTTAGTGAAACAGTTTATAACCCTCTTTCCCGACAACGTTCAGGCTTTGCAGATCTCCTAGGGTATGCAAAGCAAAGTACAATACACCGTTTTAATCACCAAGATCTTCTGTGATCTTGGTGATTTTTGTTTGACACATCCATCCAGACGGCTTCTAGCTGTTGAGCAAGTAATCTAGATCCATCTCTTTAGCTTCCCTTTCCTCCACAAACAGTTTGTTAATGAACACGGCGAGCTCTTTGTTATCGCTTTCTTCCATGGTCCTAAGAAGCAGTTCTCGGGAGACTGTCTTGTGGGCAGCATTACCTCGGTGATCGAGCCTAAACAGTAGCTCCGCAGCTTCCATTGCGACTGGCAAATTGCTGCCGTTCAATGCCTGCTCCAGCGGGGGAATAATCTGATTGTTGGTGTCGCTCCTTACAATCTTCATCAAGACCGGTACAAGCTCATACGAATTATAATCCTCCTTGGTCAAGGCCTCTAGAAGGGCTGGTACTACCCCCTCCATGCTCTCTTGCGAAATCCGGACTAGACTCTCTGCCGCCGTTTGACGGAGATACTCATGCGGGCTACGAAACGTTTCTTGGATGTCATCATGATCTCCGCTAGAAACGTACACAGACTGGTAACCTAAGATCATGTCATGGCTGTCCAAAAGGTAGTTCTCCCTAAATACCTCAACTAAAGCAGGAATAGCCTCCACTAGGCTCCAGCGCCCCACCGCGTCCATGGCCATTTTGCGAACATCTAGATTATCATCGCTTAACCGGGAAAGTAAGGCCCCCTTCACTGGCGTGCCTGCTAGGTCCATGCGAGCAGCGGCTGTAACAGCTGCTTTACGTACCTTGGGCTCCCCATCCTGAAGTGCAGCGAGTAGGAGTTCCTGTATGCCTCTCTCTGCGCTTGCTGGAACCTCGAGTGACCTGTGCAGATCAAGGAATTCATGCTTGCTCAAGATCCTCTCTAAGGTCGTGATCACCAACTCCCGTTTTTGCCATTGGGGGTCTTGAAGTAATTGCAGGAAAGTAGGAAGTACTTCCTGTACAGGAGGTTTGATTTGACCTAGAGCGGTAAAGGCGCTTTTAGCCGTATCCAAATCACGGTCTCCAAGGACACGAATCAACTGGGGAACAACGGGCAAAGCCTCAGCTTTCAGTGTTCCTAAGACGTCTAAAACTGCCCTTCGGCGCTCCACCTCGGTATCCTGAAGAGTCGTTAGAAGATGCGAAAGCACCTCACTGGTGTCGCTGTTTACCTTCGGCAAGGCAGCCATGGCACTTGCGGCCACCTGTAAGTCTGAATCGCTCAACGCATGAACGAGCTTAGAAAAGACAGGGCGTGCCGTCTCTCCCATTTTCTCTAGGGTAACAATGGCGCCCATGCGCAGCCGTGGATCGGGTGCATGAAGGCAGTCCACGAGCGCAGGAATCGCCTTTTCCCCAAAGGAGGCCAGTTGTTCACTTGCTTCATTCCATCCCCACTCGGTAAGTCTCTTGATGTGCGACTTGATCGCCTTAGGACTTCCTGGATCAATACGTGCAATGTACTTAAGAGACTTGTCACGCAACCTGGCATCGTCACTTTGGGCACACTTGTAGAGTCCAGGCAAGAGTTCTCTTCCCGGTACTCCCAAGGCAACGAGGCAATTCACTGTTGGCTCTAGAGTCAAATTGCTGCAGTTTTCTAGAATCTCCAAGAGTATCGGGATGGCCATTGTCACTCTCTCTTCGTAGTTGGCTAGAGCTTTGATCACCCAATACTGCATGAACTCGTCAGGGTCACGCAGTTTGTCAAGTAGAGCATCGAGCGCCCTTTCATCCTTGGCCTGACCCAAGAGATAAACGCACTGCCTGCGCACCTCGGGATCGTCATAACGTAGACCTACGATGAGTCCTTTCACTGCGTCTGCACCATAGGCTTCTAAGCATAGATAGGTCAGCCTTCGGACCTCTTTCCACTTGTCCCCCAAACAGCAAACAAGTGCGTCAATAACCTGCTGGTCCTTAGCCTTAAGCTTGCGGAGACTGCGTACAGCTTGCTCCCGAACGAAATATTCGCGATCTCTTGTCAGCTCGACCAGAACCTCTACAGCCTCCTGCGCCTGTAGATTCCCCAAGGCCGCCGCCGCTTCGGCCCTTGTGGAAGGATCCCCTTCCTGGCAAGCATCGATTAAAGCTGGAATGGATGGCTCGCCGGCCTCACCCATTTTCCCCAGCACCCTTGCCATATGATGTGTAAGTCCCTTCTCTCCACTATCTAGGGTTTCCATGAGGGGGGGAACTGCGTTCTCACCCATGGCTACTAGGCACTTGTCCCAGGTTGGAAAGTCTTTATAGTATTCATGGTAATCGGTGTAGCTGTAAAGCTCTACGAGAGCAGGAATGGTGACCTTTGCGGCAGGACCGATCTCTAAGACTCTGAGGGCTGCCTGTCTGCGGTGAAATGCGTTCCTATCGCGCAGTTCCTTGTTCAACTCCTCTATCTCGCGCTGCAGAAGCTCTTCGGGACTCAGAGCAGGCGATTTTTCCACTGTGGATACTGCCTCCTGATCCTCTCGCTTCGCACTTTGCACCGTTTCACGGACCTTCGCTTGTGGCTGACCCTTACGGTTCTTGTGGATTTGAACGGCGATTAGTATGACGATGAGTATGACAATGATCTGACCCATGCGATTCTTCCCTGCTTTCTCACAATGATAAGCGCACCTAGTACTAGGAGCTGCAACATCAACCTAGTTCGTTGCATTGGTGATTATACCCTCTTATTATGATGGCAGTGAATAGTACGACAAAAGGACGCTCAACGTTTTGTGCTGAGCGTCCTTTTCGGTTTTATGATCAACATCTAAGAATACTAGACTCTAAACTGCTCTACCAGTTCTTGTAGTTGTGCTGCCATGTTAGCGAGATGTGTTGCAGTGGCTCCAATTTCTTCAATGGAAGCCGATTGCTGTTGACTGGTGGCCGCAATCTCTTCGCCTCCCGCGGTAAGCTGTTGGTTCGAGGCGGCCAAGGAGCGAATACCTTCGACCAGTTCATCCATCGTGGAACGAATACTCTCAAAGACGACTCCGGTGTCCTGCGCGGCTTTGGTACCTTGTTCCACCCGTCCCACGTTTTCGTTCGCCTGGGCCACGGTTTGTTGCATGACGTGCCGGATTTCGCTGATGACAGCGGAAATCTCCTGGGCTGCTTTAGCCGACTCTTCTGCGAGATCGCGGACCTCACCGGCGACGACAGAGAATCCCCGCCCATGTTCTCCAGCTCTTGCGGCCTCGATGGCCGCATTTAGGGCCAAGAGATTGGTCTGATCTGCGATGGCTGTTATCACACCTACAATGGTCTGAATCTGTTCGGACTGTTTTTCTAGCCGCTGAATTTCTTGACCTAAACCATTCATGCTTTGGTTAATGTCGCCCATGATACTCATCGTATGGGTTATCTGTTGAGCGCCTTTGCCGGTTTGACCCTCAGCGCTTTGGGCTAAGACGACCAAATCCTGGCTGCGATCACTCATGGCTTGTAAGGTCGAGGCGAACTGGTTTGTAGTCGCCGCGACTTCGGTTACGGAGGCACCTAGTTCTTCTACTGTAGAAGACAGGGTGGCAGAGTGTTCGGCTGTCTGATCAGTGGAGTCTTTCACCGAACCTACCATCTGCTGAAGCTTTTCGATGAAGGTGTTTAGGTTGGCTGCTAGATTCCCCAGTTCGTCTGACGTGTTAACGGGGATGCGCTGCGTTAAGTCGCCATCACCGTGGGAGAGATCTTCAACACGAGCCACCGTGTACCGGAGGTTTCTGCAAATAGAGCGCACGGTAAGTCCACCAAGGAACACGGCAATGAGCAAAGCCAGGGATCCAATGGCCACGATCGCAACGGTAGATTGAGTGGCCACTTGTCCAGCGGACGTTTCGAGTTGGGCGATATCGCCTTCGAGCAGGCCACCGATGTGCACAAATCCAGCACGAACTTGGTCAAGGATGGGCATAGTCTCGTTCACAAAGAGGGTGTAGGCATCGTTCCATGCTTGCGTGGAATAGTTCGCTCCCCTCAAACGGTCACTAATGGTGCGGGCTGTACTATGCAATTCTTCGTGTGGTTTTTCAATGTCACGAAACGCCTTCCTGATCTCAGGCGAGAGTTCAGCAAACTCTGGTGTGGTGATGAAATGATAATACCACTGACCAAAACCACAGAGTGTATGATCGAGTGCTCCCGTGAAGCTACTTTGGGTCACCAGACTCGCTGACAAAGCCAGAGCCCAATCAAGGTGGGCGACTTCCTGTCTGGTCAATGTGTCGCCAAGCCGTAAGGCAGAAATGGCACTATCCTTGTGCTCCACAACATTATTCATGTTGTACCAACCAAAGTACCCTAAGACCAACAAAAGTGCTGTTAAAATGCCAATGACTCCATACAAACGAGTGGATATTCGTAACCTACTCAGCATCGTATGCCCTCCCTACTCACTCTGTGTAGTGACTATGTACTTGTCCCAAGACGATTGACAAAATATACTAAGTTCGACACTTAGGCTCATCCAAAATAGCATATATGGAACGAGTTGGCAAGTACTAAATTTCATATTTTAAGAAAATTTAAAGAAGTCACAAAGTCCCATCCTGAGCAGGTTTTCCCATGATCGAAAAAGGCCTGTTTGCAACGCAAAGCAGACCAATACGTGATCGGGTTCACCTAATCCTCAACCCACTCCAGCCAAATCCCTGTTTCGAAGCCTCCCCTCTGCTCTCGTTTCTTTCTTTTGCGTTCTATGATCTCCTCAAAGGACGAGCCCAGATGCGAGGCAAGACCATCGATTACCTCTAAGATGTCAGCCAATTCTTCCAAGTCTCTTCCACTTTCTATAAACTCCTGCAATTCTTCGGAGAGCTTGGCTTGGAGTCCTAAGAGTAATTCGTCTCCACTGACCGTGGAAAAGCGGCATTTCTTTCCCTTCGCTTGAATAATCTCGGGGATGCGATCCCGTACTAGTTTGTCATAGGTGGCTATGATGATACCCCTCTCATTCTCTGTTCTTGTATAATCTTGTGACTTTCAACCGCTCCCGATACCGGAGTATGTCGTTAATATGTTCAAGTAATGCAGGCGATTGCTTTTGGACGATAGCAGGAGCTAGGCGGAGATTTTTGTTGATCTGATCGTACTGGAAAAACGGGGAACTCTTGTCCAAAAACTTGATAGGATTATTCTCTGCCAAGCGTGTCCACTTCTCCAAGGGCCACTCTCTATAATCCCGACTGGATTTATCCTGCATGTCCACATGAAATCGCTGGTCTTCGTAATAGTGCTGCAGGTTTCTCCCGATTTCGGCGCTTGATACAAAGGCTTGTAGTTGTCCCCCACGTATAAAGGATCGAATGGTGGGAATCTTGTAGAGTTTGGTCATCGAAGTCTTCTCCAGATTCAGGAGGAACTCTTCAACATCGGTGTTCAGCCAGCCCTCTTCTTCCGAGGTCAGCTCCCCGAGATCGGCCAGGAAACGAAGATAACCTTGATGAGGCGCCAGGTGCCGAGGTCTCAGATACTCTCGGGAAGAAATGTCGCTCCCCACATGGATGTCAAGGCGCAATGGCCTTCGCTTCAGGTCGGATTTTAGGCAGAAGTAATCCACTTTCATCCGTTCAGGCAAGGGGTCATGCTTACGCATTTCTTCAAAAACATCCAATAGGCGCATGTCGAAGTTGACGGTACAGCCCTCAGCTACCGATTCGGAGAGGTCACGTATTTTGTAGACGTGTTCTCCTTGTTCCTGGGGATTTCTGCCCGTCAAGATTAATGGAATTAGGTGGGCTCTCTTATAGTTGCCGATGAAATCGAGAACAGTCAAAGATTCTTTAGCATCAGACTTACGCAGACCACGCCCTAGTTGCTGCAGAAAGACTGTGTAGGACTCGGTTGGGCGCAAAAACATGACGAGATCGACTTCGGGGATGTCCACACCTTCGTTGAACTGGTCTACCGAGAAAATTACCTCAACATCGCCGTTCCGTAGAGCCTCTACTGCTGCTTTCCTTTCCATCACAAAGGGACCTTGCCCACTGTGTACTGCAACCGCAGGAACACTACTCTGGCGAAACATCTCAGTCATGTAGTTCGCATGCCTGATTCCACTACAAAACGCTAAGGCCCTCTTGGATTTGTACTCCCGATATCGCTTAAGGATCAAATCCGCTCGGGATGTCACGGAAAGAGCCTTTTCCAGTTGTTCTGTGACATAGCGCCCATTCGACATGGCGATGTTCGTGTAATCGGTCGTATCATCATAGATTCCGTAGTAGTGAAATGGGACCAAGTAGTCCTTATTGATTGCCTCTTGGAGGTTAATCTCATAAACAACATTGTCTTCGCAGAACTGAAATATGTCCTTATTGTCCATGCGAAAAGGAGTCGCTGTCAACCCCAGCATGAAGCGAGGTTTGAAGTAGTTTACGATTCTTTGATAACTCTGGGCAGCAACATGATGATACTCATCGATGACGATGTAGTCAAAATAGTCTTGTGTAAAAAACGATGGCTGCAGATATTGCTCTTGCGAGAGCGTCTGCACAGAAGCGAAGACAATCTCCGCATCTGTCCTTTTCTCGTCGGCATTAAACCAACCCTTGGTCTTCGAGGGTACGACATTTTCGAAAGTATCCCAAGCTTGGCGAAGTATCTCTTCCCTATGTGCTACAAACAATACCCTGCGGTACTTTTTGCTGTCAAAGGCAGCTAGATAGGTTTTTCCAACACCTGTTGCCATAACAACCATGCCTCGCCTAAAACCCTCTGTGCGAGACTGTTCCAAGTAGTGTAGTGCTTCAATCTGTGCGCCTTGCGGATGGACCTTTTCGACTGTCTCTTTGGGTGTAGTGGTCCTTCCCATCCAGCGAGGGCGTTTCCAAGACAGGCTGTACTCCTTGAGCCATTCATCATCTAAAGGTCTCGCTTGGGAAAACAAGAGATCAAAGTTGGCTATAAACTCGTGATAGTCTTCAGGTTTTTGCTCCGCCATGAGACGGTAGTTCCATTCTATACCGTCTACGAGAGCGCTCCTGGAGAGGTTGGATGATCCAACATAGACCTCTCCCCCGTTGCCTCCCATGAAGATGTACGTTTTCGGGTGAAATGCCACGTTGCCTGATTCAAAGATGCGAATAGCAGCCTTGCCATGCAGTTGATCCTTTAAGAGGTAGAGGGCTGAAGGCTCTGTGATATTTAGATAGCGACTGGTAAGGATCTGCACGGAAGCACCGCGCGCTAAAGCTTCCTGGAGTGCTGGCAGAAGTAAGCGCACCCCGGATTCCATGACAAAGGAAACCACGAGCTTGATCTGTTTCGCCCGCGTAAAAGAGTCCTGTAAACTACTTAGTAAGGAGACTTGGTTGTTTGTGATCACGTTTCGCATAACGAGCCACTCCGCTGTCTTTACTCTATAAAGTGATTTCTCCATGTTTTGGCAAAACCCTTTGCACCATGTGTTGGCAGCAGTACACGTTTCAATCGACATGCCCGAAGGCACGAGTGTGGTATAATGTAGATGTTAAAGGAAACGGAAGGAGGCTGGCATAGGGTGGATTCTACGGTAAGGTACTACGATGAGAACGCAAGACGGTATTATGAGACTACGGTGGCTCTTGATATGCGTGCGATCTACCAACCCTTTCTAAAGCATCTGCAAAACGGTGCGAGAGTACTTGATGCAGGTTGTGGATCGGGTCGAGACAGCCTTTTCTTTCAACGCCAAGGATATAAGGTTACCGCGTTTGATGCCTCGGAGGAAATGGTCAGGCTGAGCTCACAGCTACTTGGTCAGGAGGTTCTATTTATGAACTTTGAAGACCTACGTCTCCTGGATCAGTACGATGGTATCTGGGCCTGCGCTTCCTTACTCCACGTTGACAGAAAGAAACTGGTCTCGGTAATGGACCAGTTTGCGAAGAGCCTAATACGTGGCGGCGTGTTTTACCTATCGTTCAAGTATGGAAACCAGGAGTACTGGCAGGATGGCCGATACTTCAACTGCATGGACGAGGAGCTCTTTGGAAAGGTCCTTGAGCAACTGCCCGACTTAAGGATCGAGAATCTCTTTATCAGCGTTGATGTGAGGCAGAATAGAGAGAACGAGCGGTGGCTAAATGTCTATCTGATCAAGGTTTGATGCTACGTTAAACCCTTGATTTTCGCAACAACCTCTGAGTTGTAGGTGGTGATCACTCTGATGTGGCCGTTAAGTAAAGAGTTGACCTCTTGATCACCCGTATCTACTAACAAGGGACGCCCTTTGAGAGCATCAAGTTTATTGCGGGTTGCCACAATGAGAATGTTCTCCTTGCCCACCTGTTTGATTACCTCGGCACTGATTTGTTGGTTTCCCCGTCCAAAAACATAGCCTTGGTTGCCAATGACTGTGACCACGATCTTTGCTGGTCGGCCTCGAATCAGGTCAAGAATTCCCTGTTCATTCACATCTTGGGCGACTAATTGCTGATCACGTACCACATCGATTCCAAGCAAAGTATTTTGTAAGCCCAACGTCTCCATAATTGGACTTAGAGAACTACCTGAACCAATGATGTAAAAGGTTTCAGGATTGTCCTCCATGTCCTCCACAATGCGTTCAGCGATGCCGAGCAAGACCTCGTGCTCTGGCGCTTGGTTACCTCCTGATTTCGTCATTTGGATAAGTTCAGGATCTAGTGGGATTTTCATTAGCCCATAAAGTCTGGCTGTGACTACTCCTTCTCGAAAGGCCTCTTCGTCAATGTCCATCACTTCGCTATTGACCAGTTCTAACTCCTCGCCGGAGAAAAACTTGAACATGAGTTTTCCAGCCGCTTGCGGATGACTGGCAAAGACTCCCGAATGAATCTTCACGCCGGCTGGAATGCCAAGAACCGGAAGTGCTGTCTCAATCACTGCCGCGACATTACGAGCGGTACCATCCCCGCCGGCAAAGCACAGCAAATCGACCTGCCGCTCCAGGATCTTTCTAGCCGCTGCCATCGTATCCTCTGCTGTGGTTTGTGCCCCGACTTCACCTAATACTGTGGTCGAAAAACCTAATTCTTTCGCCAAGTCTTCCCCCATTGCTCCTGGATAGGTATAGATTTCAAGTCTGTCCTGTAACGGCACTAACTCGAGAAGTGCTCGCCTAGCTTTAGCATTGGCCTCAGGGACCGCACCCATGCTCAAAGCCTGCTGCAAGATCTGCTCTCCATCGGTGCCCTTCAAACCAACGCGTCCACCCATTCCTGCAATAGGATTAATAATCAAACCAAGTTTCATCTTATCCGCCTTTCTAAGCCTTTACTGCCCCTTCGTCACTTTATCTCTAGTGTTCCACGTCGAAAGTGTTCTTCCCTCCACATGCTCTCCCCATTAAGAAACCCAAAGGCGAGGGCGGACGTTTCTTAGGCTATTTTCTGATCCTACTTGTGACCCTGAAAAAACGAGATCCACGTAAACTGTCTCAGTTTTGTGATTTCGAAAAGGCACAAACCTCTCATGCGAGTGCAACCCCACAACACGCTGATTTGGCCTTAGCGTCGTTTGTGCTTTTCCCACCTCTTCATTAATTCAAAACCCCTAGTAGAGAGTATCTACTAGGGGTTTTCGCATCGAATAGGGACTATTCGGACATGACGTTTTCCACCCGTTCTCCTTGGACGGGCTCTCCCCGCATAACAAAGTCTCCATCCGCCAGATACGAGTTAAATTGAACCGGTAATCCCTGTCCCTGGGCATACTCTGCAGTGTCCTGCAAGTGATAATGAAGGTGGGGTTCGCTCGAATTACCACTGTTGCCGCATAAGCCTAAGAGATCGTTTTGGCGCACCACGTCTCCTGGCTTGACTACGACACTATTTTGCTTAAGATGAGCTAGAAAGGAAAATTCCCCGTTTTGGTGATCAAGAATCACGTAATTTCCCAAGGGTTGATCTGCATTCATGAAGCTCGGCTGATTATCTGGAATTCCATCTTGCACCGCGACAACGACTCCGTCACCAGGAGCATAGATGGGTAAGCCGAAAGCATAATAGTCTTCATTGCTCACACCAGTGTTGGCAAAGGTGGTGTCCCCTTGGACTACGACAAAGTCATATGCAAAACGCTGCGACCTATCCGTAGCGTGGTAATTCTGTTCTATGCTACGGCCACCCCAAAATACATACCACTCCCCAGCAAAGGGCAGACGCAGGTCCGTCTTGGTTTCATAGTCAAGGAACTCACTGGGAGCCTCCTGTTGCAGCGGAAAGATCTGAAGACCCCCAATCGTACCCGCATCATCATAAGCCCACTGAAAGACCATGTACAGCTCGTCCTCAGGAATACGCCGAACCCCCTGGTAAACCAGCCAACCCTCGTGGGGAAAGACTTCTTCATACACTGCTTCCCATGTGGTTCCCAAGGTCATGACCTGCTCGTAGAAGATTTGAAACGCCGCAAAGAAACCGAAGGCTTGCTGCAGCTCTGGTGTAAAACTCTCCCATAGTTCTTCTAGGTCTCCATCTAGGAATATCTCCGTAAGATCGCGACCCCTCAGGTCCCCAGCTGACACCAACACCTGGCAAGAGAAGATCAACATCAACACTAGCATGATACAAACTACTTTTTGCATTCCACGACCTCCCTAAACTTGTGAGTACACTGCCTCCGGCGAGAATCCCCTCCGGTTAACGCATTCGAGCGCAAAGCCCCTCAGAACATGAGTTCCTAGATCACACGAAACCCCAACCAGTATGTTTAGTTGTGCCAGGCTACTTCATCCCTCTATACTCCCGTCTGGTAATCGAAAGGACAAAACAGACAACGGCCAACAGTCCTAATAGAATGGCTAGCCAATCTGGTAAGGCTACGACAAATCGATCGAACAGTAATGTTCCTGAAGTAAGCCCCAAGCCAAGCTGCAAAAAACGTTTTTCGTTCATCAAAAACACCATCCCTTATACATTTGGTTATGGAGGAACATCTTCACCTCTCAAGCGTCTTGCTGTAGATCCTCATCTTCTTGTCCCTACCCACAAACTGGTCCGTTTCACAAAACCCAAACTTTTTATACATACCTACGGCAACGGTGTTGCGATCGTGGCATGCTAGTTTTATGGTATTCGATTCGCCCCAGGGTTTCGTCTCAATATATGCCAAGACTTGCCGGAATCCTTCGCGGCCATATCCCTTGCCTTGTTCTTGGTCATCGATCATAAAGGCATCAATCATGTAGGTGCCTTCTTGGAATCTATAAGGTTCGGCGCCCTGAGGCACGTATACCACTTTGGAAAAGCCCACAACGTGCGATTCCCTCGACAAAGCAAAGCACGCATCAGGATACTTGAACTTCAAATTAACATAGGCCTGAGCCATGAAGACGGCGTTGGAAGGCAAATACTCCCTTTGGCTTTCATGCGGCTTGAGCTCAACAACCTGCCAGAAGTTTTCCCACGTTATCTCCTTTAGTTCAATCATCAATCGTTCTCCCCAATCTCTGCTTCTTAGGCTATGAACTCAGAGCTTGACATACCAAATAAGCTGAACTTCGTGTTTATACTTACTATCCTTGTAATAGGCATATTCATCGATCTTGGCTAAGACCGCCCCTTGTTTGTGGTAGAATCTGCAGGCTGGTACATTGTTGTTCTGGCATTCGATCTTCATTTCCTTGAAACCCATGGTTTTAGACCACTGAACGGCCATGGCAAAGAGCTTTGTACCTATACCTTGGCCCTTGTAGTTGTCATGAACCCTCAAATCCCACAGCACACTCAGATCGTCACGACCGTCGAGCATGTTGACGTTGTCGGTTTTGGCTGCAACTGTCGCTCCTCCAATCGGTGTATCCCCATCAAAGGCCATGAAGAAGGCCCAGTTTGTTACGTCGAACCGGTCAGCATATTCGGCTGCGTTCTCCTCTACTCCAAAGTCTTTGCTGTAAGGTTCAACGGGCGTTTCCTTGGGGAGAATGCCACCTAGACCTCGATCGAGTTTTTCTAGGGTGAAGATGGTCTTGATCTGGACACGCATGGGAATCTTCGCATAATCCCCAAGTTTGGAGGCGTCTACTTGCCGATATGTGATCACTTTTGTACTCCTCCTGACCTTCATTGATAGATAGCGCATAACCCCACCGTAGTTTCTCACACACAACCAATTCGCGTGTACGTGTTGCTCCCTATTAGGTTTTTTCGAGGAGACTAAAGGATCCCCTGCCGAGCGAAGAAACAGAAATGTGTACTTCACGGCTTATATTAGCAGGAAGGTGGAGAACATTACTAGAAAAAGTGCATATTGTTGCCGAGTCATTGCGTTCATGAGAGGAGAGGACTATGCCGAGAATCGTTCCCCACTTATGGTTTGATACTCAAGCTGTCGAGGCTGCGCAGATGTATACCAGTATCTTTTCCGATGCGGAAATCACCAGCAGGGTCGTTTTGGAGGGAACTCCAGGCCAAGATTCGGAGTCTGTAAGCTTTAGGCTCGCTGGTCAAGACTTCGCCGCTATTAATGCCGGACCGTACTTTCAGTTCAATCCGTCGATTTCCCTGATGGTTCAGTGTAGGACAAAAGAGGAAGTAAATGCCAAGTGGGACGTGCTTGCTGTAGGTGGCATGCCCTTGATGCCACTAGATGGTTATCCATTTAGCCAGTGGTATGGTTGGATTCAGGATCGGTATGGGTTAACTTGGCAGCTCATAGTAGCCGAAGATGAGGCGATAGACCAGCAAATCCTGCCAAGCTTCCTGTTTTCCCATACTGTTTGCGGATTAGCGGAAGAGGCGATTGAGTATTATGTCTCCGTTTTTCCCCAATCTGAGCTGAAGTTTATTAGTAAGTATGGTCCAGGAGAAGGCCACGTGGATCAAGCTAAGGTTAACTTTGCCCAGTTCAGCCTAGCGGGTATGGATTTTGTAGCCATGGATAATAGCACAGGCGGGGAGTTTTCCTTCAATGAAGCTTTTTCCTTTATCGTTAACTGCTCATCACAGGAAGAGATTGATTACTTTTGGCACAAGCTCTCTGCAGTTCCAGAGGCCGAGCAATGCGGCTGGCTGAAGGATAAGTATGGAGTGTCCTGGCAGATCGTACCCGAGGGTTTTGATGACCTACTACAAAAGAGCTCCCCAGAGGAAAGAAGCCGGATGATCCAAGCCTTCCTAGGTATGAAGAAAATCGATCTAGCCGCCATGGAGCGGGCCCGACTAGGATAAGACACATCATTTGCAGGTACTTTAAGGCGAACCATCTCTGATTAATGGATCATCTTTTGCCGGAACATTCGAGGAAGTGGAAGCCTAAGGGTCCACTTCCTCGCTCTATTGCCTTGTTCTGTCTTCACGGCTGCTTCAACTTTAGTACTCTTTGTGCCAAAAATTCGAGCACCAGGAGTCCCTTAGAACAATGAAGACCATCTACATGACCAGAACGATCAGTTTAATCGTCCCAAAGAGAGCGGAGCTGCCTGGGATCAAAGAAAAGAAAAGTCCTTTGGTCGTCAAAACCAAAGCGGATGGTAATCTCTTCTAACGATAAGAGTTTTTTAACCTGTGCCTTGGTGAGCTGAAGTGTAGTCTTGTGCTGCCCCTTTTTTATTCCATCTAGTCGCCTGATCATCAGTACGTCTCCATCGGGTGGATTGAAGAGACTGTAGTCACACCGTCTAGGACTCTCGTACTCTATGATGAGCTTTAGTCTTTGTCCGCTTTTCTCCGCCGTAAACGACTTTATTCGAAATCCATTATCAGAGTAACGGACTGAATAGGCGATTCCGCCATCTTGCCCCATGGTTAGCACAGCGCTTGAAGAAGCTCCGCCCTGGGCTCCGATGGTTTTTGGGTGAAAGTTTTCTTTTCCTGGAGACTCCCAATACTCCAAGACCCCGAAGTAGTGGTAGGAAAGGACATTATGCATATTGAACTGATAGTTCCCGTCAAGGAGCATGGTTGTGTTTTTTAAGATTTCACTGGCATAGGCCCTCCTACTCAAGTGAAAGGCATCACTTCGCGAGCGACCGAGCGCTCGATGGTAAAAGTAGTTGAGGTAGAAGTAATAGAAGTTGTTTTGCTTCATTCCCTGCAGTGAAGCCTTGTTGTTAACGCCATTGTTTGAGATTATGGACGAGGCGGCCATGGCACTCATGCACAAACCTCTGGCCATGGCTTCATGGACAAGGTTTGCTCCATTTAGATTGTATCCATTCAGACATGTCCAGAGATTAAGGTCATAGTAGTTTTCGGCAAGCACCTGGTTGATAGTATCTACGTTAAGGAAGGATATGCGTTTCTCGGAATTTTTGTTCTTCTTCTCAAATACGCACTGATCAATGTTGTTCCACTGTCCGTGGGTGTTGATGATGAACTCCTTGATGCCTCCGCGATTCTCCGAAGCGATGTTTTCCCTTGTAAAGTCGCCTAAAACGTCTGTTTTCACTGGATACGCGCCTTGGAGATTCCCATAAAGCTTATACTCCTTGGCCTCTAAAATTCCAAACTCCTTGTCTAAACGCTCTTTCATAAAGTAACCAAAGTCATCGATGTGATTTGCGGAGGGAAAGATGGGATTGGAGAAGTTCACAAAATCCCCAAACTTCTTGTCCTCAATGAGTGCTACATACTCTTGGAGACGTTTGAAGTACGGTGCAAACTCTCCCTGCTTTAAGGGTAAACGTGCTACAGGCCACTGGGCGACAAAGTCTATCTCCAAATCGTCCGCGAAGGCTTTATAGATACTAAATCCTTTCAGATCCTTACTTCTATTTTCAAAATTCGAATAGAAAAAGTCCGACTTGAAGGATCCGCCTTCATCGATGCCACTTTGCATCTGGATCTTGAATTCAACATCGAAAGCAGGGACTAGTTCGGAGGAACCAAAGATTTGAATGCCCTTCAGATAACCCCTTTTCTTCGAAGCCTCTTCCCGTAAGTACTCATAGATGTCTAGAGCACTTGAGTATGGTGAGACATCGATTAAGATGTTTTCAACACCATCATCAAAGCAATCCAAGTAATCCTTGATAGCTCGGAGATCCTCCGGAGAAACACCATGCTTGTGGTACAAGAAGAATCTAAAGTTTCTATCTTCCTTGAGGTCCCGAGGATTTTGGCAGTTTTCGGCAACAAGTTCCAAAAACCCCTTGGGATTAATAAAGTATCCCCCAAGATGGTTATGGGCACTCTCTCTAAGGTAGCGGAAGGCTTCTTCTTCTGTTAGATCAGGATCAATCTGCAGCCCCATGGCGATAACACCCGTGATATAAGGAACGCCCCAGCTGAATCCTCCTTCTCCCCAATAGACTCGGTGGTTTGGATCATAGAGATACCCAACCGCTGTTGTGCGATTATCAGCGGGTACAATGAGACGACCTCGAGTACTAGCTCCGCCCTTTTGAAACCAGTGGCTGATCTGGTAGTTTAAGTGATCGTCCCGATCCTCCATGCCCCGCACCCCTGCGGTGGACATGCCGCAGGACACGTCAATGACAATGATACCGCTCTCCCTAGCTCTCTTTTGAGCTTGCCGGAGCAGTTCAGCATATTCTTTGTTCACACTATCATCGGCGACGTGGGACATCCCAACAACGCGGATTTTTTTGTGCTCTGGCAAGGTTTTGTTAAGCTCTACAATGCGATCAAAAGCCTGGGCCTCATAGAGATTGTTTCCCTTAGCTCCACTGTTCGAAAAGAAGTAGACCTGGGCTTCAGGAACTATACCCACTTCTTTTCCTGCTAAGAGGTCAAGTACAGCAGGACCATGCATCGAAGGTTGAGACGCTTCTATCTCCTCTACATAAAGTCTCACATTGTCATAGGCGGTATGATCCAACAGTAGTGTTTGATCCACATAAGCCACTGCAACCCCAGCTCCCGTAAAACCCATGGCATGGAGTTCATCAATGCCTAGACCTGGAATTTTACCTTGTTCCATCAACGCTTGGGGATCAAATCCACGTGGCAGACGATTGGAACTAGGCCAGATCGTATCTGTATCAAAAGTAAGGGTGTATAACAAATCCAGTTCGTTTCTGAAGTC
>Ga0265293_10007281_pt1 | contig 17147 bp, 15 predicted proteins | sample Munlanlewell138R_FD_192505 | JGI IMG/M metagenome (GOLD analysis project Ga0265293, IMG submission 192505) | Leachate microbial communities from a municipal landfill in Southern Ontario, Canada - Leachate well 138R | ecosystem: Engineered > Solid waste > Landfill > Unclassified | place: Canada...
ACTGGACGAGCAGCACCTTACTGTCCCGGCGCCGGCGCCTTTGGAGTCACTGGCCCATGTTGCATACCGTCGGCACGAGTCCCAGCATGAGGCCTAACAATCATCCAAGCCGACGCCGCTTCGCGGCGCGGCAGGGTTGAATCCGCCGGGTACGGGCACTCGCGATGCCGGATAGGCAGGCAGTAAAGGCTCGGGCATGCTGATCAGTGCGACCAAGCAAAAGTAGGGGCCATCACCAGTCAGTCGTCTTCAAACCGCGGGTCAGGATCATCGTTGTACGACGCTGGGTGGTAGAACAGGCTTTCGCGATGATCCAGCTCATCGGCCTTGCGTCCGAGGAAATCATCATCGCCTTGCGGCGCTTGCCCCGCCATCTTGGCTGGGGCCGGTTGCATTCGTTTATTCGGTTTGTTGGCGGGATATTTCCCCGGGGTCTTACTCCAGACAGGTCGTTTTTCATGGGGTGCGGTGGTGTGGCCGTATATGGCCGGGGCGAACAGTCGGGTCAGGGGAGTGGGCAGTATGTTGCGACTTGAGGGTTGGTCCCGGGTGCGCTGCGCTTACCCGGGCTACTTGTTTGCTGCTTGATGATTGAATTTTGCGGGGGTGGAAAAGAAACGGGCCGGCGGATTTCTCCGTCGGCCCGTTCTGTTTCGGGTGTTGCTGGGTTGGGGCGGTGGGAGCCGGTGGTGCCGGTTCCGTTTGGCAGGATCAGCCGGCCAGCGCTTTCTTCACCAGTGCCGAGACCAGGCCCATGTCGGCCTGACCGGCGAGTTTGGGCTTGAGTACGCCCATCAGTTTGCCGATGTCGGCCGGGCCGCTGGCGCCGGTTTCGGCGATGGCGGCGGTGATGGCTGCGCTGATCGCGGCTTCGTCGAGCTTGGCCGGGAGGTAGACGTCGATCACGGCGATTTCGCGGCGTTCGATGTCGGCCAGGTCGTTGCGGCCCGCGGCTTCGTACTGGGAAACCGAGTCGCGGCGCTGCTTGAGCATCTTCTCCAGCACGGCCAGCACGGCGGCGTCATCCAGTTCGATGCGCTCGTCCACTTCACGCTGCTTGATGGCAGCCAGGACCAGGCGGATCGTGGCCAGGCGTTCCTTTTCGCCACTCTTCATCGCGGCTTTCATGTCGTCGGTGAGGCGTTGCTTGAGGCTCATGGCTGGGACCTGGGATGGGTTGAAAAGCTGGGGTTGGGATTCGGGATCGGGAAGGGCGGAGAGCAAACAGCTCGCGGGATTCCAGCTTCTACGAATCCCGATTCTCCATTCCCGAATCCCTGCCCCCAACACAAAAAGCCGGCAGCGCAGGGCGCGGCCGGCTTTCAGGTCAGCGCGCGGCGACTCAGTAGAGGCGCTGGCGCTTGGTCACATCGCGCGAGACGCGGCGCAGGTGACGCTTCACCGCTGCGGCGGCCTTGCGCTTGCGCTCCTGGGTCGGCTTCTCGTAGAACTCGCGCTTGCGGGTTTCGGCCAGGACACCGGCCTTTTCGCAGGTGCGCTTGAAGCGGCGCAGGGCAAACTCAAATGGCTCGTTTTCGCGGACTTTGACGCTGGGCATGGAAGCTCCGGATGCTGAACTTGGGGGCGCCGGGACAGCCCCGGTCGTTGTGTGAGCCGCGTATGATACTGGGCAATTATCGTCCAGTGCAAGCCCGGCGCCTGTTGGTGCTGTCGGGCGTGCCTTCAGCCCGGAAGCTTCCATGATCGTCCTCGGCATCGAATCCAGTTGCGATGAAACCGGCGTCGCGGTGTACGACACCGCCGCCGGCCTGCGTGCGCACACGCTCTACAGCCAGGTGGCGATGCACGCCGATTACGGCGGCGTGGTGCCGGAACTGGCCAGCCGCGACCATGTGCGCAAGCTGGTGCCGCTGGTGCGCGAGTGCCTGGCGCAGGCCGGGCTGCAATTGTCGGATATCGACGGTGTGGCCTATACCGCCGGCCCGGGGTTGGTGGGTGCGTTGCTGGTGGGCGCGGCGGCGGGACGGGCGCTGGCGTTCGCGCTGGAAGTGCCGGCCATCGGCGTGCACCACATGGAAGGGCATCTGCTGGCGCCGCTGCTGGAAGAGAACGCACCGCCGCCGCCGTTCGTGGCATTGCTGGTGTCTGGCGGCCATTCGCAGCTGGTGGATGTGCGCGGCATCGGCGATTACCAGTTGCTGGGCGAAACCCTGGACGATGCCGCCGGCGAGGCCTTCGACAAGACCGCCAAGCTGATGGGGCTGCCGTACCCGGGCGGGCCGCATCTGGCGCGGCTGGCGGGCGAAGGGCGGCCGGGCGTGTTCACGTTCTCGCGCCCGATGACCGATCGCCCCGGGCTGGATTTCAGTTTTTCCGGGCTCAAGACCCAGGTGTTGCTGGCCTGGCAGCAGTCCGACCAGTCGGCCCAGACCCGCGCCGACATCGCGCGCGGCTTCGAGGAGGCGGTGACCGACACCCTGGCGATCAAGTGCGAACGCGCGCTGGTACAGACCGGCCGGCGCGCTCTGGTGGTGGCCGGTGGCGTCGGCGCCAACCGCCGATTGCGGGCGCGGCTGGATGAGCTGGCGCAACGACGCGGGGTGGCGGTGTGCTTCCCGCGCCCGGAGTTCTGCACCGACAACGGCGCGATGATCGCCTTCGCCGGCGCGCTGCGTTTGCAGGCCGGCCAGTATGAAGACGCCGCGATCCGGGTGCGTCCGCGCTGGGAGATGGCGGGCCTGTCGCCTCTGGCGACAGGCGGGGATTCGGGAATGGGGATTGGGGATTCGTAAAAGCAGGAATCCCGCGAGCTTTTCGCTCTTCGCTTTTGGGATTCCTGAATCCCAATCCCCGCCTTCCACGGCACCCTTGGCCGTTTGCCTCTACCATTCCCGATTCTCTACTCCCCATTCCCGCCCCCATGGACACCGTTTTCATCGAACAACTCGAAGTCGAAGCCCTGATCGGCATCTACGATTGGGAGCGCAACATCCGCCAGCCCTTGTGGTTCGACATCGAAATGGCCTTCGACAACCGCGTACCGGCCGCCACTGACGCCATCACGGACACGCTGGACTACAAGGCGGTCAGCAAGCGCGTTGCGGGCTATGTGGAGGCCAGCGGTTTCGGGCTGGTGGAAACGCTGGCCGAGCGCGTGGCGGCGCTGATCCTGGACGAATTCCCGGTGCGCCGGGTGCAGTTGAAGCTGAGCAAGCCCGGTGCGGTGCGTGGTGCGCGGGCGGTCGGGGTGAAGATCGTGCGTGAGCGGGCGGTGGCGGCATGAATGCGTTGATCGAAGGCTTCGACACGCTGCGCCAGACGCTGGAACCGCACCCGTGGCTGTATGCGGCGGTGGTGGTGGCAGCCTTGTGTCTGGCGGCGTGGCTGGCGAACGTCGTGACCAAGAAGGTGCTGCTGCGCGCTTTGCGCCGGGCGCTGCGTGCCACGGTGATGCCGGCGGCGACCGGCGAAGGGCGGGATTTTCGCTATGGCGTGATTCCGCGCCTGGCCAACATCGTGCCGGCGCTGGTGCTGATGGCCGGCGTGGTGCTGGTGCCGGGCCTGCCCGAAGCCGTGGTCAAGGTGGTGCGCAATGTCGGCGCGGCGTTCATCGTGCTGACCGTGGCGCTGGCGATTTCCAAGGCGCTGGACATGTTCAACACCCTGTACCAGCGCCGCGAGAGTGCCCGCGACCGGCCGATCAAGGGCTATCTGCAGCTGGTCAAGATCATCGTGTTCGCGATTGCCGCGGTGCTGATGATCGCGGTGCTGATCGACCGCTCGCCGCTGGTGCTGCTGTCCGGGCTGGGCGCGATGATGGCGGTGCTGATCCTGGTGTTCCAGGACACGCTGCTGTCGATCGTGGCCGGCGTGACGGTCAGTTCCAACGACATGATCCGCGTCGGCGACTGGATCGAAATGCCGTCGGCCAGCGCCGATGGCGATGTCATTGATGTCTCGCTGCACACGATCAAGGTGCAGAACTGGGACAAGACCATCACTGCGGTGCCGATCAAGCGCTTTCTCAGCGAGTCCTTCAAGAACTGGCGCGGCATGCAGGAATCTGGTGGGCGCCGGATCAAGCGCGCGCTGTATCTGGACCAGAGCTCGGTGCGCTTTCTGGATGAAACCACGCAGCAGCGCCTGCACCGGCTGCGTCTGATTGGCGACTATCTGGGCGAGAAGGAAGGCGAGCTGGCGCAGTGGAACGCGGAGCAGGGTGAGTGGGTGCGCACGGACCCGGCCAACGCGCGCCGGTTGACCAATCTGGGCACCTTCCGCGCCTATGTGGTGCGCTATCTGCGCGCGCATCCGGGCATCCACCAGGACATGACGATGCTGGTGCGCCAGCTCCAGCCCACCGCCACCGGCCTGCCGCTGGAAATCTACTGCTTCACCGCCGGCACGAGTTGGGCGTTCTACGAGGACACCCAGTCCGACATCTTCGATCACCTGCTGGCGATCCTGCCAGAATTCGGCCTGCGCATCTTCCAGGAACCGGCCGGCCATGATCTGCGCGATGGCCTGCGCCAGCATGCGGTGGCGGAAGAGGGCTGATCGGCTGCCGTGATGCCCGGCGCTGCGCGGGCGGTCGGCTGCGGTACGTGTGAATTTGACGATGGGCGGTATGGCGTGTGGCGCATTCCTGCTGGCCGGATGCCGCGCTGGCTTCTAGCCCGGAAATTTCATGAGGGGCGTGGATGATCGCGAGGGATTTTGTGCCGCTCGCAAGGCGCGACGACTCCCGGTGGCAGGCCCCACCGGGGGGAGGAGCAACACAGCGAGCGGCGCAAAAGACCCGCGAGCGCCGCGTCAGCAGAAAAGTGCGCGGGATACTTCGCCCAAAGTGGGAACACGGATCAAATGGCAATATGGTGAGGTTTGCGGGGCACTTTTCTGCGATCTCATGAAATATCCGGGCTAGAATCCCGCCTTCGCACCCCGCATGGCGGAACCGCATCCATGGGCCTGGCCCTGCTCAGCCTCGGCAGTAATATCGAACCTGTGACCCATCTGGCGGCGGCCGCGACGGCGTTGCGCGCGGCCTTTCCCGATGTGCGTTTTTCGCCGCTGCTGCGCTATGCGGCGGTCGGTTTCGAGGGGCCGGATTTCCTCAATGCTGCAGCGGTGATGGATACCGCGATGTCGCCGCAGCAGCTCAACGACTGGCTGCACGCGCTGGAAGATGCCAATGGCCGGCGCCGCGATGTGCCGCGTTTTTCCTCACGCACGCTGGATATCGATCTGGTGTTCTACGACGACCTGGTGCTCAGCGGCCCGGGCAATCTGCGCCTGCCGCGCCCGGAGCTGAAACACGCCTTCGTGCTGGAACCGTTGGCGGCGCTGGTGCCGGATTTCGTCGATCCGGTGTCCGGCCACACCTTGCGGCAGTTGTGGCAGGCGCATCCGGACCATGCCGCGCCGGCGCCGGTTGAAGTTCTGGCGCTGTAGTTCCGGCGCGAACGCTCAGATCGTCAGCCAGCGGCCGCCATCCACGCGCAGGATCTGGCCGGTGGTGTAGTTCGCCTGACCGAGCAGGAACACGGCGGCCTGCGCGACATCATCCGGTTCGCCGATGCGCTTGAGCGTGGTGCGTTCCAGTAGTGCGTCGCGCAATGCCGGGTCGCTCGGGGATTCGGGCCACAGGATGGCGCCCGGCGCGATTGCGTTGACCCGCACCTGCGGTCCCAGTTCGCGCGCCAGCGACAGCGTCAGCATCGACATCGCGGCCTTGGCCATGCAGTACACCGTGTGCTGCGCGAGCGGGCGTTCGGCGTAGACATCGGACAGGTTCAGGATCGCGCCATGCGATTCGCGCAGGTGGAAGGCGGCGGCCTGGGACAGGAAGAACGGCGCCTTGGCGTTGGAATCCATCAGCGCATCCCACATCGATTCGCGGGTTTCACCGACCGGTGTGGGGAAGAAGGCCGAGGCGTTGTTGACCAGTGCATCCAGCCGCCCGAAGCGCAGCACGGTGCGTTCCACCAGCGCCGGCAGGCGTTCGATGTCGGACAGGTCGGCGCGCAGCAGCACGGTGCTGTTGCGGCGCTTTTCCTCCAGCGCATCCTGCAGCGCGGCCGCGTCGCTGGCGCTTTCGCGGTAGTGCAGGGCGAGGTCGTAGCCGGCGTCATGCAGGGCGGTGGCGATGGCGGCGCCAATGCGGCGTGCGGCGCCGGTGATCAGGGCAACGGGACGGGGCTCATTCATTCCGCCAACGATACCGGTTCGGCATGGCATGAATCCATCGCGGCGCGGCCGGGCTGTGGTGTCGGCATGGATGCAGGCGCGGCGTCGTACCATGGGCGCCCTTTTTCACGCCGGAGTGGTGTACGTGCACGCCGATCTGCCCGAACCCGATGCCGCCGCCCGCGAACACAGCGCGCAGTTGTCGCAGCTGATCGCCCAGGTGATTTCCGCCGAGGGCGGGGCGATCCCGTTTTCGCGTTACATGGAGCTGGCGCTGTATGCGCCGGGGCTGGGTTACTACAGCGCCGGGGCGCAGAAATTCGGCCGCGCCGGGGATTTCGTGACCGCACCGGAGCTGGGCCCGCTGTTCGCGCAATGCGTGGCGCAGGCGCTGGCGCCGGTGCTGCGGCAGCTGGGCGAGGGTGCTGAATTCCTCGAACTGGGGGGCGGCAGCGGCGCCTTCGCGCAGGATGCCTTGACCCATCTGGCGCTGCTGGATGCGTTGCCGGCGCGCTACGCGATCCTGGAGCCTTCGGCCGATCTGCGCGAACGCCAGCGCGAACGCCTCCATGACACCCTGCCGGCAGCGTTGTTTGAACGGGTGGAATGGATCAACGCGCCGCCCGAGGCGCAGTGGCGAGGCGTGCTGTTCGCCAATGAAGTGCTGGATGCGCTGCCGACGCTGCGCTTTGCGCTGCACGAGGGTGAGGTGTTCGAGGAACACGTGGTGCAGGGTGCCGATGGCCGCCTGCGGCGCACCGACCGCCCGGCCGACATGCTGCTGGCGGCGGCGGTGCGGCATCTGGAAAACAGTCTCGGCTCGCCGCTGCCGGACGGCTTCCGTTCCGAGGTGCTGGCGCAGCTGCCGTACTGGATCCAGGCGATTTCCGGAACGCTGCGCGAGGGCGCGATGCTGTTCGTGGATTACGGCCATCCGCGTCGGGATTTCTACGCGGCCCAGCGTGCCGGCGGTACCTTGCGCGGCTATTACCGGCACCGCTTGGTGGAGGATCCGTTCCTGTGGCCGGGCCTGACCGATCTGACCGCATCGGTGGATTTCACCGCGCTGGCTGAGGCCGGCAGCGGCGCCGGTTTCGAACTGGCCGGTTACACCTCGCAGGCCGGTTTCCTGTTCGGCAACGAGCTGGCGCAGTGCTTCCAGACCCTGCACGATCTGGCGCCCGACGAGGCCACGCGTTACGCCCTCTCGCAGCAGGTCAAGCAGCTGACCCTGCCGGGTGCGATGGGGGATGCCTTCCAGGCGATGGGCTTTGCCCGGGGCGTGGATTTCGGTCACGCCTTCCTGCAGGGCGACCTGCGCTGGCGGCTGTGATGCGGGCATTGCGCTGGCCAAAATTCTGGCTGGCGCTGTGGCTGGGCGCGATTGCCGCGGTGATCGTGCTGTCACTGGTGCCGCCGCCGCCGATGCCGGCGCAAACGCCACATCATTTTGACAAGCTGCTGCACTTTGGCGCGTATTTCGCGCTGATGTTCGCGGCGGTGCAGCTGTTTGCGCGGCTCCGCGTCCTGCTGCCGGTAGCGCTGGCGCTGGCTGCGCTGGGCGTGCTGATGGAGCTGGCCCAGGCGATGCTGGTGCCGCATCTGCGCATGCTCGATGTCTGGGATGCACTGGCCAATGCCGCCGGGGTGCTGGCGGCGCTGCTGCTGGCGAACACGCCGCTGGCCACCTGGTTGCAGCGGCTGGAACGGCGCATCGCCTGACACGCCGTTCCCGTCGATCCGTGCCGGGCGGGCACGGATTTAAGTGGCGTCAGTAGGTGTAGGTGGAGGGCTCGCCGTCCTTGGGCGGCGGCGTAAGCTGTACCTGGCGCAGGGCTTCATCGGGCAGCGAATAGGCGTTGGCCAGATGCTCGGGTTCGCTGACGATTTCCGGGAACAGCGTGCCTTGCAGGGTCTGCACCGCGAAGATTTCCTCGACCCCGCCGGTGAACTTCAGGAACGCCACGGTGTTGCCGTTCTCGATGTTGACGGCCCACACGCCGGAGAGCCGGTCGCTGTTGTCGTCGGTGATCGGGATGTCGGTAAACGGGTTGCTGGCGCGCAGCTGCGAAAGCCCGATGAAAGCCAGCGGCCCCATGAAATCCATGCCGCGGGCAAAGCCGGGTACGCGGCCGACGTCGGTGCGCTCACCGCTGACCGGATCCACCCGGACCAGTGCGCCGCGGCCCGACTCCAGCACCCAGAGCTGGTCGCGGTACCAGCGTGGCGAGTGCGGCATCGACAGCCCCTCGCACAGCACGCGCTCGCCCTCCAGGTCGATCAGCAGGCCGCCGTTGCGCTTGTTCTTGCGCCAGCCACCGGGTGTGTTGGTGTTGCCCAGCGCGGTGACATAACGCGGCTGGCCGTCGCGCATCGCCAGGCCGTTGAGGTGGCAGCGGTCTTCCGGCGCGTAGTGGCTGACGAAGGAGGGGCGCCAGCGCGGCACGAAGCTGGAGCGGTTGTCGAGCGTGCACAGGCAGGAGAACAGGGTGTTGACGAACCACAATTCACCATCGGCGGCCCAGGCCATTTCGTGGATGTCGATGGCGCCGGTGATGTGCCCGCGCCGCGCCATGTAGACCGCGTCGTGGCGTGGCGGGTCTTCCAGCTTGGGCGCCATGTCCGGCATGTTGTGGAACTCGCTGATTTCCAGATTCGAGCCCAGCGCCAGGCGGCCGCTGTCGGTGGCCATGCCCATCGGCCGGTTGAAGCTGCGGAAATGGGTGTTGATCGCGGTACCATCGGGCCGCAGCAGCACCAGCTTGCCGGCCTGATAGGTGCTGACCGCCAGCGAGCTGTGGAAATGCCGCAGCACGTCGGGGAAGTTGCTGGTGTGGACGCTGGCCAAGGCCTGTTCGGACAGTGGCACCGCCCCATTGGCGGGTGCCGCGTCGGCGTTGTGTGGGGTGTCGGGGTTCTGGCCGTAGGTGTCGCTCATGCCGGGTTCCGGGCTGATGGTTCAAGGAATTGGGGCAGCATCATTTCAGTTTCGCACCGCGGAAGTAATGGGCGCGGACATCCAGCCCACGCGGACTCTTGCCGATGTAGGAAAAACGCGGGTTGACCCATTCGGCCTTGCGCCCGACGCTGCCGAAGCGGTCGTTTTCCAGCTCCAGCAGGATGCCGATGCAGGGATAGTCATTGTCGCGCGCATGATCCCCCAACACTTGGCAGGAACGCGAGAGCAGGCTGCCGATCAGCCGCGTGCGGCGCCATTTGGGCGCGATGAAGCCGCGCCAGAAGTACATCGGCTGACCCAGCTGCGGCGGCGTCATCGGATAGGCGGTGCAGACCCCGGCGATGGCTCCGCCCGCATCGCGCGCCAGCAGCACCACCTGCGCCAGACGGGCACGGGCCTGGGCTTCGTTCGGGATGGCGTTGTGTTCCTTCCAGAACGCCAGCAGTTCGTCGGCATCGGTCGGCGTGATCGCTGGCCAGATGCGGATCAGTTCGAAGCGGCTGGTTTGCGGTGCAGCGGTATCGTTATGGGTTGATGTCACGACGGCGATGTCCTTGCGGGGAAGCCTCCGGGTATGAAGGACAACGATGGCCATCCTTCCCCTGTAAGCGGAAGCAGGTTACTAGAGATTGGTGTGCCGCCCGGCATCAGTGACCGACGGGTGCGGGCGGAAGATGGGGAATGAGTCGGGACGCGCTTCGCGTTGGTGAGTTTCGGGCGAATGTATCGCAATGCCCCGCGTCTGCGCAGCCGTGCCGACGGCGAGTGCCTGCGTGGTCGCGGTTGCGGCTTGCGTCGAGTCGGCGTTGCAGCGGGCAGGGGATGCATCCTGCCCGCTGCGTGTTCAAGCCAGGCGTGTGATCAGTCCTGCTCGAACCCGTCCGCAAAAATCTCGGGATTGAGTTTCCATTCCACCGAGCCGATATCGGCCTGGGTGCCGATCACGCGCGGGAAGCCTTCCCCACGCTGGTCGTATGAGCCGCTCAGTCCCTCGATCCCACCCTTGTCTATCACCGGGCTGTCGGGGTTCGGCATCATGGTCTGGGTCAAGCCGCCGTTGTCCGCCAGCGAGCCGAGCCGCACCGACTCCAGCCCGCCGAAGTTGCCGGTGGGCCAGGTGATGCCGGAATGAATCCAGTTGCGGAAGTTCCGGGTGCCGACCACGGTGGCGGTACCGCTGCCCGGCTCGCGTACGCCCAGGTCGGACATCATAGAGGTGCCGCTGGTGGAGTTGATCAGGTGGTTTCCAGCGATGATGGAACTGGTCATTGTCAGAGTGACGCCCTGATCCAGCGTGATTCCGGCTCCGTATTTCTCGTCGTTCGCGTTCTTTTCGGTGTTGCCGCTGATGGTGGAGCTGCGGATCACCGCATTCTGCCCCAGTGACAAGGCGCCACCGTATTTGGCCGAATTGTCGGTCTGGTTGTTGGCGATCGTGCTCAACTTCAGCTCCAGCGCGTCGCCAGAGGCGGTAGAGCTGGCAAGCGAAATGGCAGCGCCGCCTGCAAAAACGGCGCCGGAGCCCTGAATGGCGTTGTCGTTCAGCGTGGAATACTTCATCGTACTGACGTTTTCGCCTTCCAGGCGGATTCCACCACCCACCGCACGTACCGCTGTGGCAGAGCCTGCTACGACGGCTTTGTTCTTGCGGACGATGGAATACTTGCCAATCACGCTGTCGGCATGGATGCCGCCGCCGGAAGCGACGATGCCATCCCCGGTAATCTGCGCGGTATTGTTTTCAATCAGCCCGCCGGACATCTGCACGAATGGCGCATGGATTCCGCCGCCTTCCGCGTTTCCGCGCGCACTGCGCGCGGTTGAACCGGAAACCCGGCCGCCATCGTTGAGCGTGACGGACTCGGCCGCAAAGATCGCGCCGCCTTGCACGAGGGGCGAACCCGAGGTGGACGTGTTGCGCGCTTCGCAGTATTTCACCTGCGCCTGATTGGTCAGCTCCACGCTGCCGTTGGACAGGATGCAGCCGCCACGTGTTGGGCTGGTGCTGCTGGAAGTGACGCGGCCGTTTCGCACCGTGAGTCCGTCCAGGGTAAGGGTCCCGGTGCCGTTGTGGACCAGAGGGCGGATCTGGTTGTTGCCGCTGATGCCGTATTTCTTTTCCGGATTGCCCTTCAGCGTCAGGTTGTCGACCGAGGTGACGATGGAGGAGGCCAGCGTGATGTTGCAGTTCAGGCCCGACAGGTCCACCACATCGCCCGAGGCGGCGAAACCGATCGCTGCACGCAGACTGCCGCCGCCGGAATCGTTGCAGTTGGTGACGGTGATGGTGGCTTTCGGGCTTGCGTCAGCGGATTCCGCCCGCCGCTTTGCAGCAAGCTCCATGAAGTAGGGCAGGTCACGTGGTACGGCGATGCCGGCTTCCGCGGCTCTGCGCATCAGGGCAGCGGCCGGGCCGTGATCATCCGATGACAGCGGCGATGGGGCATCCGGCGCCGCCAGGACCTGGGTGGTCGCCAGGCCGAGTGCCAGGCTCAGTGCCAATGTGATTGGTTTGCGTGGCGCCGTGTGGTACCGGGTGGGAAGGTGGTTGTGCATGGGTACGTTCTCTCCGTGATTCTGGGGGGTGTGACTCGTTCCGCTGTCCCGGCCGGTATCAACCAGACCAGGCCTGCTTGCGGCAGGTCTGCCGATACGTGCGGCATGCGGGGCGGGCGGTGGCGAGCAGGTGGGTGCCTGCAACCCGGTCACTCCCGACGGCGGTTGCCGGCCGAATCGTCGGGTGTCTCCGGAGTACCGGAAGCCGGGACAGCCTTCTGGTACAGGGACGGATACGGGAAAAGGACCGGAAACCGGACATCCGTCACGATTGGGTGCTGTCGGAACCTTGACGGGTGTCGGGAGCGGCTCATACGGTGCCCATCCTCTGAAGCTTCCCGGAACCGATATGGCCACGATCCTTATCACCGGTGCTAACCGTGGCATCGGACTCGCACTGACCCGGCTCTACCGCGCCCGCGGTGATGACGTGATTGCTGTGTGCAGACGCTCCAGTGAGGAACTGGATGCCACCGGCGCGCGGGTGGAAGCCGGTGTTGACATGGCGAATGCCTCCGTTGTCTCAGGCCTGACGCAGCGACTGGGCGATGCCCGTATCGACGTGCTGATCCTGAACGCGGGCATCTTCACCAACGAAGTGCTCGGTGCGCTGGACGAGGCGGCGTTCGATGCCATCCGCCGCCAGTTCGAGGTCAACACGCTGGGCCCGCTGCGCGTGGTGGAAGCAGTACGCGGGAATCTGGTGGACGGTGGCCGCATCGGCATCATCACCAGCCGCATGGGTTCGATGGCCGACAACGGCTCGGGCGGCTATTACGGCTATCGCGCTTCCAAGGCAGCGGTCAATGCCGTGGGCAAATCATTGGCCGTTGATCTGGCGCCGCGTGGCATCGCGGTGGCGTTGCTGCACCCGGGCTTTGTCGCCACCGAAATGGTCGGTGGCAAGGGCGATGTGTCGCCGGAACAGGCGGCGCAGGGGCTGGCCGAGCGTCTGGATGGACTGACCCTGTCACACAGTGGCAGCTTCTGGCACGCCAACGGCAGCCTGCTGCCCTGGTGATCCTGCGGGCGCCACTGCGTCAGGCGCGGACCTACTTCGGCTTTGGGACAGGGCGTGACGGGCTGCGCTGCCAGCTCGCATCCAGCAGCAGGATCAGGGCCAGCAGTGTGCTTACCAGCCACACCCACGGGCGCTGGTACCACGGCGCGGGACGCACGATCTCCAGCTCCACGGCGGTTCTTGGCCAGGAATCACCTTCGTTCCTGGCCTGCAGTTGGAAGGTGTGCTCTCCCCACGGGATGCTCGGATAGACGATGCTGCGGTGGGTGCCGGCCTCGATCCAGCTCTCGTTGACCCCGGAAAGGCGGAAGCGGAAACGCAGCTGTTCCGGATCGGACAGGTTGATCGCGGTGTAGCCGATTTCGATGTTGCCGGCCGATGGGGGCAGGCGCAGTGGGCGCCGCGGATCGTGCGCGACGCCGGCCACGGCGACATGTTCGATATGCGGAGGTGGCGGACGTGTCTCCGGCTTGTCGTAGTCATCCGGGGCAAGTACCGCGAAACCTTCGACCAGGGTGTACCAGAATCGGCCGCGGGTGTCGGAGATGCAGGTGGATTGGGTGCCGCCATTGATCTCCGAAGGGATCAGGCCATCGTTGGTGCTGAAGCGCACCGATTGCGTCATGTCCAGCCCGGTGGCGGTGGGCAACAGCATCGACACGCCCAGGTTGCCGCCTACCCACAGACGGCCACGCCGGTCTTCCATGATGCAGGAGACCGTGTCGTCGAACAGGCCGTTGTCCTGGTCGTAGACCTGCAGTTGACCACCCGCGATGCGGTTCAGTCCGCTGCCATAGGTGCCGATCCACAGCGTGCCGTCGTCGTTTTCGTGCAGGGTCCGGGAAAAGTGCAGCGAAGGGTGATCGCTGCTGGACCAACGTTCCGCGACTGTGCCCCGATCCAGGCGAACGGCGCCTTCGGTGCCGACAAACCAGTGCCCGCCGGCGCGCGATGCCACCACCCGGCGTACCGTCATGCCTTCCAGGGCGGCTACGGGTTCCGAATCGAGCATTCGACCGTCTTTGTCCAGCTGGAGCAGGTAAGTGCTCCTCCAGACCGAAACCAGCAGCTGGTCCGGGGTCGGCGAGAAAATGGCGTAGATCGGGTGATTGCCGGCCCAGTGGGCGGTGATCCCGTCCGGGAGGATCTGGCCGGGGGCGATGCGCGACAATGCACCGCTTTCGGCACCCAGCCAAACGGTCCCGTCTGGCGCGGTGTACAGGGTGTCGATACAGCGCAAGGGGTCGCCAGACGGTGCGATCCAGTGTGTCACGCGGCCATCGGCGTGCCAGTGGCGCAGACCCTTGCAGGCGAGCGCGAAGATCATTCCGCCGTTCCCGCTCATCGTGACCGAACGACCAGGGGCGCGCATGTCGAACTCTTCGGAGGAGAGGGTTCCGATCCATGGGGTGTGGACACGCAGCACGCCACGATTCTGGGTGCCGGCCCAGATGTTGCCCTCGCTGTCTTCGGTGATGTGGGACGGAATGAAGGGCGCGATATCGGCAATCGATTCATGGCGGCCGTCGGCATGCACCCGAAGGATCCGGCCATCATACAGCGCGACCAGCAGGGTGCCGTCTCGTGCCGGAAACATGCCTTCCACCGGACCCAGCCCGAACGCGCGCCATGTCCGGTCGGCAAGGGTGTAGTGGTACAGATCGACGCCACTGCCGATGTAGGCCCCGCCCGGGGCGGGCTCGATGTGGCGCAGGTCGTTGACATCGTCGGGTGCCGGGATCGGGTCCAGGCCGTTCCCGGTGTAGTGCAGGAGGTGGTGGGGCGTGAGGACCAGCATCCCGCCGACTGCATCCGGGAGCGTGGCTCTGATGATCGACTCTCCCATGTCCTGAAGCGTGCGGGCCTGCAACGAATCCATGTCCACCCGCCACAAGCCGACATTGGTGGACAACCAGATCGCCTCGTCACCCTGGCGGATGTTGTTCACCCGGCAACGTCGCCGGCAGATATCCAGCTGCAGGAAGCGGCCATTGGCCAGCACGCTGATTCCGGCATCCTCGGTGCCGAGCCACAGCCGTTCGCGGTCATCCTCGAACAGCGAGATGATGCGGTTGCTCGTCGGACCCTTGGCCTCGACACTTGGGCCGTTTCCCATGGCCACGCCGATGTCGGCGGAAAAGTGGCTGAAGCGGTGGCCGTCGAACCGGGCCAGACCGCCGAAAGTGCCGATCCAGAGGTAACCATCGGCCGTCTGCAGCAATCTGGTGACCGCGTTGAGCGGCAGCCCGTGCTCGCTGGTGAAGTTGCGGAGCACCGGCGCAAGCTCGGGCCGCATGATCGCTGCCGATTGCGTCAGCGTGGGGGTGTCGTCTTTCGCGGCAACGGTCGTCACCGACAGCAGCAACTGCATCAACAGGGCGATCCGGGCGACAGGTGCGTGCATTGGAGCAGCCGGCATCCAGGGCGGGATGGACCAGTATGCCTCGTGGACGGCGCGCGGGTGGGCGAGCGGCCTTGAAACGCCTTTCGCCGGACCCATAAAGCGGTCAGCCCGCTTCACCTGCGGTTTTTTGCCGGCTAGAATTGGCACTCACCACCGGCGAGTGCTGATAAAGGGCCGGTGCTTTCCATCAATCAACAACTTATGAGGGTTGTCATGAAACTCACCCCGCTGCATGACCGTGTGATCATCAAGCGTCTGGAAGAAGAAAAAGTGTCCGCTGGCGGCATCGTGATCCCCGACAGCGCCACCGAAAAGCCGATCCGTGGCGAAGTCGTCGCCGTGGGCGAAGGCAAGCCGCTGGACAACGGCAGCGTGCGCAAGCTCCAGGTCAAGGTTGGCGACACCGTGCTGTTCGGCAAGTACTCGGGTACCGAGGTCAAGGTTGACGGCACCGAATACCTGGTCGTGCGCGAAGACGATCTGTTTGCTGTGATCGGCTGAGCCGACCACGGCACGGGATTGGGGATTCGGGATTGGGGATTCGTGAAAGGCGCACAGCGCCCCGACTCCGTTCCGTCCCGCCCCATCCCGCTTTCCTTCATCTCCACACTCACATTCCGGAGTAACAACCATGTCAGCTAAAGACATCCGTTTCGGCGAAGACGCGCGTGCGCGCCTGCTTCGCGGCGTGAACACCCTGGCCAATGCGGTCAAGACCACCCTGGGCCCGAAGGGCCGCAACGTCGTGCTGGAAAAGAGCTTCGGCTCCCCGACGATCACCAAGGACGGCGTTTCGGTCGCCAAGGAAATCGAACTGGCCGACAAGCTGGAAAACCTCGGCGCGCAGATCGTCAAGGAAGCCGCCTCCAAGACCTCCGACGTGGCCGGTGACGGCACCACCACCGCCACCGTGCTGGCCCAGGCCTTCATTCAGGAAGGTCTCAAGGCCGTGGCCGCCGGCATCAACCCGATGGATCTGAAGCGCGGTATCGACCAGGCCGTCAAGGCCGCCGTCGGCGAGCTGAAGAACCTCTCCAAGCCCACCGCCGACGACAAGGCCATCGCCCAGGTCGGCACCATCTCGGCCAATTCCGACGAATCCATCGGCACCATCATTGCCGACGCGATGAAGAAGGTCGGCAAGGAAGGCGTGATCACGGTCGAGGAAGGCTCGGGCCTTGAGAACGAGCTGGACGTGGTCGAAGGAATGCAGTTCGACCGTGGCTACCTGAGCCCGTACTTCATCAACAACCAGCAGAGCCAGCAGGTGGAAATGGATGACCCGTTCATCCTGATCCACGACAAGAAGATCTCCAACGTGCGCGAGTTGCTGCCGGTGCTGGAGGGCGTCGCCAAGGCCGGCAAGCCGCTGCTGATCGTGGCTGAAGAAGTCGAAGGCGAAGCCCTGGCAACGCTGGTGGTCAACACCATCCGCGGCATCGTCAAGGTGGCAGCGGTCAAGGCACCGGGCTTCGGCGACCGCCGCAAGGCCATCCTGGGCGACATCGCCGTGCTGACCAACGGCACCGTGATCTCCGAGGAAGTCGGCCTGCAGCTTGAGAAGGCCACGATCAACGATCTGGGCCGCGCCAAGCGCGTCGTCATCACCAAGGAAAACACCACCATCATCGACGGCGCTGGCGAAGCCGAGCTGATCCAGTCGCGCATCGGCCAGATCAAGGCGCAGATCGAGGAAACCTCTTCGGACTACGACCGCGAGAAGCTGCAGGAACGCGTGGCCAAGCTGGCCGGCGGTGTGGCAGTGATCAAGGTTGGCGCTGCCACCGAGGTGGAAATGAAGGAAAAGAAGGCCCGCGTTGAAGACGCCCTGCACGCTACCCGTGCAGCGGTGGAAGAAGGCGTGGTCCCCGGCGGTGGCGTGGCGCTGATCCGCTCGCTGAAGGCAGTTGAAAACCTGAAGGGCATCAACGAAGACCAGAACCTGGGCATCGCCATCACCCGTCGTGCACTGGAAGCCCCGCTGCGCGCCATCGTGGCCAACGCCGGTGAAGAGCCGAGCGTGATCGTGGCCAACGTCAAGGCCGGCGAAGGCAGCTACG
>Ga0265293_10007282_pt1 | contig 17143 bp, 22 predicted proteins | sample Munlanlewell138R_FD_192505 | JGI IMG/M metagenome (GOLD analysis project Ga0265293, IMG submission 192505) | Leachate microbial communities from a municipal landfill in Southern Ontario, Canada - Leachate well 138R | ecosystem: Engineered > Solid waste > Landfill > Unclassified | place: Canada...
GAATTCGTTGAAATTCATAATAGCTTTTAGGTGCAATAGGAAGATTTTTTAAATCCCAATCTTTATTACAGCATCCTTCACAATTTCTATTACATTCTTCAAACAACAATAATCTTAATTTTTTAATCATAATATTCTTGTTTTTCTTCAGCTATTCTTTCCCCTAATTCCTCAACTTTGTCTTTTACCTGTCTGAACATTTCCTCAAATGTGTAATCAATATCTGTTTCATTACTATTATCTGGAATAGTTCCTGACTGGGATATAAATATTTTATCATCACCATATTCACCAAATGATTTAGTGAATGATACAGATAACACTCTTTGTTGTAATGGAAGAACCCCTGATACTTTACTTTCTTTTTTATCTTTGTTTTCTTTACTTGATTTCTTTTTCTTTCCCATTTTGTTGATCGTTAGTCTCTAGTTTTACCATTGTAGTATCTTTCCTTTACAAAGTTCCAATGCTTCTTCTTTAGAAAATCCTGCTCTTATTAAAGCATCGTACTTAGCTTTTGTCATTTGTGCTTGTTGTTCAACACATTCTAACATAAGAGGCATTTGCTGTTGTAAATTTCTTAATGCTTCAATAAATTCTGCTTGTTTATTCATGTAGTTTTCCTGTAAAAAGATATTTTAGTCTTTTTAGAAAATTTGCCTCTTTGTAGCTTTTTAATTCTTTTTGGTAAAGAACATTTCTGTTTCTTAATTGGGAAATTGTGATTAAATTTATTTCAATTTCTTCTCTTTGCTTTTTAAAAACCTCAAAAGGTAGTCCTAATATTTCTTGAACACTTTTTTTCATTCCTAAGCATATCTTTTCCCCATTATTATTAATAAAATCAATTCCATCAATATACTCTACTTTTAATGATTCAGTTTTTACAAATTCATTTTCACTATTAAAAAAAGTAATAGTAGGAAAAGGACTTTTTTCAAATAATTCATATACTCTATCTCTGTTAGGAACTGTAATAAAGTGAACATCTGTAATACAAATCATTTTATCAGAAGTATTATTCATATCTCTGTTTTCTCTCAGGAGCTATCTTTTCAAGAATTTTGTTATATTCAATCTGACAAAGATTTCTTAAATCATCTTCTAGATTATCTTTCTCAATCTTCTTGACTAGCTCTTTATATGATATGTTCTTTTCAATATTAGCAAAGTTTTTGACGTTTATTGAAGCTTTTGAACTTGCTGACCATGATCCTTCTTCAATTAAGAATCTGATACATGCTCCAATATCATCAATTCCATAATCTTGAATGATATTAAAATAACAAGTTGCATGTCTTCCAGTAGTTTTATTCTTTGTAATCTTCCAAGCTGTTTCTGTTAATGTAGTATATTGTCCTTCTTTTTCTTTCTTTCCTACAGAACCCCATACTTCAATACAAGAATAGAATTTTAATGCTCTTCCACCTGATCTTGATTTAGGATTTAAAAATGCCCCAAATCCAATATTATCTCTAGTTTGTGAAATAATAATTACAGCAGAATTGTGTTTGTTTAGTTTCTTTCTTGTAGTTCTAAAAAACTTAGACATATATTTTTGTTTATCAGTGTCATAAGAACCTTCTTCTTTAGTTCCTTTTTCTCTTTTCTTTCTATTTTTTTCTTCTTTTTCAACTTCTGCTTTTGAGGTTAAACTATCAAGTGAATCAAGAATGTAAATAAAAGGTTTTTCTTCTTCTAATAGTTTATTTATTTGATCTGAAAATTCTTCAACTGTTTCAGGAGCTTGATCTTCCCAATGTTCAATACGTTTAGCAGTTTTCTTACCAAACATGAATTTAATATCAAATTCATCTGCTTGTTCACAATCTGCTTTTATTAATCTGTACTCATCAAATCTTTTGTCATTTGCACATTCAGCTAATAAGTGCAAACATAAAATTGTTTTTCCTGAAGAAGAATCACCAATTACATTATGATACTTTCCTAATTGAAATGCACCTTCAATTCTATCAGAACATTTTAAATTAAATACTGTACACCCAGAAGGAATTAAAGAGTCAGAAGAGACTGGTTTTCTTTTTCTCTTCTTTGGCTCTTTTGAAACATCTTTTTCATACTCTTGTGTAAGAGATTCGCTTTTTCTTAGGCTTTTTGATTTCTTGGACGATTTTGGTTTCTTCTCTAACTTTTCTTCTTTCTTGGAAGTTTTCTCTATTTGTTTTTTCACAATTTATAATAAGCTCCGAATCTCTATTTCTTGCCAATTGAAAATTTAATTTTGCTGATATTAAAGATTTAATATGATCATCCAATATTTCAGGAAATGCTTTATATTCTTTCGATACTTTTTTTACTAATTCTTTAAGACCCTTTCTTACATTTTCAATTAATTGTTTTGCTTCTCTGTCATATTCAGTCATCTCCTCTCTATTACCCCCTCAGATACTTTAAATTTAAATTTAAATTATAAACTTATAAAAATGGGGGTAGCATTGCACTACCCCATTTCATTAGTAAAGATTAATATTGATATTGGCGGGGGTAACAGGAATTGAACCTGTGACAAACGGAGTCAAAGTCCGTTGCTCTACCAAACTGAGCTATACCCCTATTTTTCATATTAGTCATCAGAAGAACTATCATCAGAAGAACTATCTTCTGAACTAGAAGCATCTGAGGAACTATCTTCTTAACTACTTTCATCTTCAGAACTAGAAGCATCTGAGGAACTATCTTCTGAACTACTTTCATCTTCAGAACTAGAAGCATCTGAGGAACTATCTTCTGAACTTGAGACATCAGAACTAGAAGCATCTGAACTTGATTCTTCAGTACTTGAGACATCAGAACTAGAAGCATCTGAACTTGATTCTTCAGAAGAACTAACATCAGAAGTTGAAGTTTCCTCAACTTTCTTCTTCCCACCTTTCTTAGTCTTCTTTGTTTCTTCTTTCTTTCCTTTCTTTCCTTTCTTTCCTTTACCCATGTCTTTTTCCTTTTTAGATGTTTTGTCAGAATCATCAGTGGCAATATCATCCAACTGATTTCGTAAGTCTCTCATACCAATTCGTTTCTGATCAAGATACCAAACTTTCTGAAACTTTCCATTGTCTTTTTTAGTAATTTTGAGTTTTACTTGTCCAATTTTAGTTTCAGTAATAAATTCTCCAGTATCTTTTCCATACTCTTCTGCTACTGCAAGAAGTTCAGCCATTACTTTGTTTGGTGCTATTGTAATTTTTCCAGTGTTCATAAAATTTTTCTGTTCTCCTTTTTATTTCTTTTTTGACCTTTTCTTTTTGTCCTTACTTTTGTGTCTTTTATGCTTCTTTCCTCCTTCATTATAATCTTCTAAGTTTGTTTTACTACTTTTCCTACTACTTTTCCTACTACTTTTTTTGCTTCTCTTTTTTCTTTCTTTTAATGCTTCATTGTCATAAAATGGAACATCATCACCAGTTCCACTATCTTCAACAGCTTCTCCTTCTGTTCTCAAACTGTCAATCATTTTATTGAAAGCTTTTGAAATCTCTTTAGTTGAAGGATGCAAATGACAAATATCTTCTAAATTTGCTCCTTTAACTTGTTTAAGTATCTTTTTAGGAATTTCCCCACTACCTCTTCGATCAATAAGATTCTGTGCCTCCCATGTTTTTGTTTTCTTTTCCCCTTTTATTTCAAAAGAACACATTTTACCATGTTTAGTATCAGCAAAAACTATAGACCCTCCTGTAATTGGGTCCCTTGCTCGATCAAGAAACTTTTGTTCAGTTAAGAAATGAGAAGCAACAAAAAGCTGAACACCTTTCTTTTCTTCTTTTGGATCATGATGCCACCAAACAAAGTAAAGAACCATTCTAGTTGCTTTAATTGCTTGCCAATCTTCTTTTACTAATCTGCTTCTACTAATATAGTCGCAGATAGGACAGTCTTCTTTGTAATTTTGAAGAGGACATACAAACTGTTCTTTCTTTGGTCCTATATTTCTATGAACCATCAAATCAAGAACATAACTAGGTTTTCCTGGATTAACATCAGGATTGCCCTTTCCAGTAATATAGGGAATTACATCAAAATAATAATTACCTGGATTTTTTGGAATGTACTGTCCTATTTCATTAGGAAGTTTAGTAATATCATAGAATGTACTGAATGAAAACTTATTACTTTTGTCTTTGTTCTTTTGCTGTTTTTCTGTTTGACGTTGTAAATCTCTGTTTACTCCTCCACCTTTTGATCCACTTCTGTGTCTTTTATCTCTTGCCATTCTTACTTACCATGTCTCTTGTTTTTCAATAGTTTTTCTCCTGTTTTCTTTCTTCTATTTTTTGTTTTACTATTAAGTACCTCCCCTTTAAGATGTGGTTCAGACCAATATCCTGAATTATATAATGATATTACTAATTCTAAGGATTTCTTTTTATGATCTAAAGATGATCTTACCCCAATTAACCTATCAACTTCTTTACTTGCTTTAAAATATTTATCCTGTGCTTTTAGATATTTTTTATTTGTAAATACCCATGCTTTAGTTGCATCTATAGTAGGTTTCTCTTTAAAATACTTTCTCCAAGAACTTTGAACTTTTGCATATAAATAATGGTAAATATAATCTAAATGTTTTTTACACTTGGATTTATGTTCATTAGCATCAGCCAATAAATCACAAACTTCAAGATAATAGGATGACTGTCTCTGACATTCTATGTGAAGTTTGCTCAGGTCTGTATGTACAATGTCTTTATAATGCATATTTTGATTTTGTAAGTTACTTGATTATATGATTCTCGTTAAAAAACACAAGCGAAAAATGCATATTTTGCATTTTCTTTTAGATATTAATTATCATTTATATAATTCTGTACGCAGATGCATTAATAATTGACCTAATTGATTTCCATCTTTATATATTTTTGGTTTTATAGTTTTACAAGTTAGACAAATACAAATTCCCCAAAAATTATCATGCCAATAATTTCCTTCAATTAGATATGTATCTTTTGTTTTAAGTAATTTTTTAGCAAGATCAGGATTTTGAGAAAACTTCAAAGTAAGAACTTTATACATTTTTTCAATTTTTACTTCTTCCCAATCTTCTCTTAATGTAACTCTACTTCCTAATCTCTTAGCCTCTCCACATGTTCTAGCATTCTTGATCATACATCTATGATCTTTATTCTTAGTTTTTAATGCTTGATAAAGATGCTCAGAAGAAGGATATATTTCATCCTTATAAATAATATTACACGGATAAAAATTACTTAGAAAAAAATATTTATCCTTAAATTGATTTATTATTTTCATTTTATTCTTCTTTATGTTCTTCTTTATTACATTTTCCATTTATACAAGTTTTGTCTTTACAAGTATCAAAACAATCGGAAGCTAATTCAGAAAATTCTTTTTGATAATTAATAGGAATCACTTTTATTTCCTTATGTTTTAATATTCTAAATAAATAATTACATCTGGCTATACAAATTTCACATATCTTTATATGGTCATTTTGATTTGATAATAGCCTTTTTATTTCTTCTTTATCATAATCTCTTCCACAAAAGGAACAGACCATTACATCTTTTTTCTCAAAATTATATTGATTTGGATTCTTTTCATTCATTTTAGTTAAATTGTCTCATAGACCAATAAACTTTAATTATTTCACTTAAAGCAAACTGAAAAATTTCTCCATGACTATAATCAGTAGGATCATACATATGTGCTAATTCATGTAGTAGAACTCCAACTGTCAAAAATTCTTTTCTACATATATAAATATCAGAAATTCCATAAATTTTATTATCAGATGGATCAACTTCATATGAAATAGCTGCCAATACAATATTATCTACTGAATGATAATATCTATTAAAAATATGATGTTCTTTTGGTTTAATCATATTAATTTTAACTGGGGACATCCAACTAAAATAAGAAATCATTCTATTTGCAAGAATTATAAAATCTTCTAAACTTAAATGAATATTAGGAAAAGGCCATTCTATTTTATTATTAACAAGAAGAAAATCTATTCTTTCATCATAATTATTTACTGTCGATATCCAACCTTTATCATGCTCAGTCAAAAGATCAGGAATATCTAATTCTGTTGTTTCTCCTAATTTCCATTCCCCTTCCCATCCTTTTAATTTTTTAAATTCTTCAGAATCAAAAATTTTTATTGTACCATTAATTTCATTTACTTTTTCATACATTATTTCCCAATTTTCTTTCATTATTCTTACCCTTTTAATGCATAATAACAAGCATTCGTCAGTCCTGCTTTACCTGAATAAATAAAAGATTCCATGAATTGATCTATAATAAAAGCTGTTCTTTCATCCCATCTGTTTACCATAACAGTGTTCATATATCCTAAAACAGCTAATCTTACTGATTCAGCCTCAGTCTTACCAGTCTTAAATGCATTTAAAAATTCTTTTGTTGCAGAAATATTCCCTTTAATCAGTGCTTGACATAAATCTTTTATTTCTTTTTCTGATACTCCCATTGATTGAAGAGTTTGAATAGCTTCTTTCTTGTCCTTCATATCAATAACTTGATCAAGTAATTTCAATGCTTGACCAGGAGAACCATCAGCAAGATCAATAATTTTCTCTTTCACCTCTTTTGAGAACTTTTTTACTTTTTCCTTTTTAAGGACTTTATCTAAAAGTTCATTCATCTCTGCTTCAAGTAGAAGAGAAACTTCATATTGGTGACATCTACGTTTTATTGTAGGAAGAAGCTTTTCCGGATTTGTTGTACAAAGAATGATATGTGCATATGAGGGGGGTTCTTCTAATATCTTTAGTAAGGCATTTTGGGGTGGACCCATTAGCATATGAACCTCATCCATAAGAATAACTTTTTTATCCCCATCAAGAGGAGAATATTTCAAGTTATCTTTCATTCTTCTAATGGATTCAATACTTCTATCATCGGCATTATCATATTCTGAATAATCTGCATCAGAGCAATTCAAAACATTTTTGATGATTCTACCTATAGTAGTCTTTCCTGTTCCAGAAGGACCAGTAATTAAAAAAGCAGAAGGGATTGTTCTACTTAGTTTTTTCTTTTTTCTATATAAGACGGATTTTAAAGATTTAACTACTTCTTTATTTCCTACAATATCTTTGAAATCTTTAGGTCGGTGACTAACTTGTAAACTCATATTTTATTTTTCCTTTTGTGAAGTTAGGTGCCATGCATTACATTTATCACAATAGTATTCCCTGCATTCTTGTCTTTTCCAACAGTTAAATAAATGAAATTTCCTTTGACAATTAAATTTTGCAATTAAAACTTCTAGTTTTGATTTGTACTTTATTTTTTTGCACAAGCATATCACCCCCTTTATTTTAAATTGTGTCTTTTAATTGTTTCTTTATGTTTTTCTATTACATCTGAAAAATGTTTTGTTATATAATAAGGGGCATACCCTATTTTATCTACTGCTTCTAAAAGATCATGACATAAAGCTTTCAATTCCTGTACTTCTTCCTGATAATAAAAAACATTTATTGAAGCATCTCTTAATTTATTAATAAGCTTTTGAACTTCATGATCTTTCATTTTACTTACCTACATAGAATCCATGGCTTTAATTAATTCAACAAGTTCTATTTCTTCTTTGACATCTTGGCGTCTTTTCCATAATCCTTCTAGAATTTCTTGAATTAATACTTTTTTCTTCTCTCCTTGAATCACTTTTACTTCTGTATTCCTTTCAGTTGACCCAATCATTCTGCCCCAATAAGGATCGACTAGTTGGATATGAGTATATTCAATATCTTTTGTAAGTTTTTTAGAAATAGCAGTAACTAAATCTATTGAGCCATTAGGAAATTGTACTAACATTCCAGGTTTCATTTCATAAGCTTTTATTTTCATATTTTCTTCTTATACTTAAACTGTTTTTTCTTGAAGGAGATAAATTTCTATAGAAAAAGGTTTTACAATTAGGGCAATATTTAGTTCTACTTTGAATAATTTTATAACAAAATGGACACTCCTTAGGCTCTCTAATTTTCTTGCTTTTTGTATTATTCATAATTTTTATTACAATAATCCTGAAATAATTGTTCTATAATATCTTTATCTTTTCTGGATAGAACTAAAAATCCATTTTTTAATTTTACATTATGCCACCATTTACAAAATTCAAGATGAGTATTGAAAATTTTAGAGTCAGAATTTTCTTTTCTATTATTTTCTAAATTTCTCCAAAGATGTTTTTCAATTATATCTGCTAAATGTAAATCTTCATCCCAATTATTATCTCCAAATCTTTCACAAACTTGACGCAAAATGTTGATTGCTTGTTCTCTTTCAATTAAAGTATTTATACTTATTTTAAGTGGATCATCATTACTCAGATTTTTTAAACAAAACAATATTGTATTAATTGTTGTTTGTCTAACACCTAATTCATAATCTTTTTCGTTCATTTAAGTATCTCAAGCTTTTAAGCCGCTAATTTATATTCTTTCAATATGTTTCCAAATTTTATTCTTTTTAATTCTATCTATTGTACTCCAACTTACATTATATATCTTAGCAATATCAGAGCTTTTCTTTTCTTTTTTAATTAATTTGAGTATTTTAATAACTTTCTCTTCAGTTAGTTTACTGTTACCATTTACACTTCCTTTTGCTTGTCTATTTTTAGCATCCCTATCTTTTAAATTTTCTATAATAGTTCCTTGAAATAAATGATCTGGATTGACACATTTAGGATTGTCACATTTATGACAAATCTGCATTCCTTTTTTAATTTTTTTCTTTTTTAATTTAGTATAAGCTAATCTATGAGCTTTTTGTGTTTTTCCTTTATACCAAAATCTTCCATATCCACTTACTTCTATATCTCCAATCCAAATCCAACAAGATTCTGTTTTTTTTATATACTTAAAAAATCTCTTTTTAAAATTTTGCTTATTTGCTTTTCCCATAGAAAAAGCATTTTTTCTTCTTACTTCAGTATTCAAACAACCACATGATTTTGTATAATTTTTTAGTCCATGTGTACTGACTATACAAATATTTCCACAATCACATTTACATTTCCATGTTGCTTGACCAAATTTATTTGTTCCTTCTCTGTTTAATACTTTTAATCTATTAAATTTTTTTCCAATTAAACTTTTCATATTTTTCATGTAATTGTTCTGTTAATATTTAACTACTAATAGTACATATACATGATAATCATAAATTTGTCAAAACATCTTACAAATTTCTTCTAATTTATATTTTTTCATCTCTCCGAAATTGCCCCCTTTTTCTCTTAATTCTGACATTTCAATATCTGCTTTCATGGGAACAATCATCCACTTAAACTTTTTATGTAGATTATTTACAACACTAACCATATATTTTACAATTCGTTTTACTTCATTTTCAGGAATGTCAAGAATGCCACTATCATGAATCTGAGCAATTAGCTTTGTTTTCATTTTATGCTTTCTGATATACTTGTCAACTTTAATTAGTGTGTGAAGCAATAAATGAAAACTGGTACCTTGAATTGGGTAATTACATACTTGATTTCTTGACATATATCCTTGAAATCTAAATCCAAGATATGTTTCAATATACCCTTGTTTTCTATAAAGAGCATCAATATCATCTTTCCATTTTGCATAATGTGGGAATCTCTTTTCCCACATAATTCTTTCTACTTTTTGACAATGCTCAAGAAAACTTCCAGGAGTAATAACAGACCTTTTTGTTAATTGATCAAAGAATATTTCTCCTAATTCAGCTATACCATAGAGTTCTTTCATTCGATCAACTAAAGTGTATCCTTTTGCAAGTTCTATTTCTTGTCCTATTTCCCAAAGATTAGGAGCACATGAACCAAACCAGTCCCCATAGAACTGAGCAAAAGTCCACATGTTTTTTGCATAGAATCTGATTTTATCTCTTATCTCTTCATCAATTAAATCCCATTCTTTTTTAGAGAATTTCCAAATATCCATCGCAATATCACGATGCATATCTCCTTCACCTAAGAGGTAATTGATAAAGTTTTTATCCCTATGATATGCCGCACTCGTTATAACTTCGGCTCCACCGAAATCAATTTCAGTTAATCTACAATGAGGTCTAGGAATAATTCCCTTTCTAATAAGAAGCTTAATTATTTTATCTCGTTTGGGTATATTTTGCCAATTTGGGGATTGAGATGAAGATCGGTAACTAACAGGAATATTAAGTCCAAATCCAGAATGAATTATTCCATCAACTGATTCTCTTATAAACTGGGCAAGATAAGTTCCTTCTGCTTTTTCAAGCTTTCTCATTTCAAGAAGTTTCTTAACAAACGGAATATTAATTTTTGCTAGAGCATTTTTATCAACAGAGTAATTTTTCTTTGTTGTATATATTGCAGAAACTCCAAGAACTTCATAGAACAGAACACCCAAATCTTTAGGTGACCCTATATCAATATTTCTTCCAGTATGCTTCTTGAATCTTTTTGCTTCTCTGCCTGTTGAAAGTTCTTTTCTTAAATTTTTAATCTGTTTTTTAAGTTTCTTTCTTTGCTTCTTATAATATTTCTCATCTGCACAAGAACCATTTATTTGCATTTGAGATAGTACTAAACTTCCTTTAAAGAAAAAGGAATTAGCTTGAATCATCTTTTTCAAGCTTTTAGAACTTGCAAGATACTCAATTTGTCTTTCATATAATTCAAATGTAAAAGCAGAGTCTTTGATATTATATTCAAGAAGATCAGGTAGAGATGCTTTTTCAATGGTGTTAAATTCAGTTCCTTTTGCTGATTGCAAATACTTTTTAACACTAGCACTATAAGGTCTTTCTCCAAAATTTACATAAACTTGAATATCAAGATTGGTAAATTTCTCACGATTATCCAAAACATGTGCGGTCAGCATTGTATCCCAATACCAACCTTTTACTTCCCCTACAAATTCTTCAGACCACATATTTTCATGCTGAATGTTATGACCTATCTTTTTTATCTTTTTATCTGCAAGAATTTGTCCCCATAGTTCTTTTATTTCTTTGAACTCTTCTTTTGTCCAAACATCAGTATGATCAAAAGGGAATGCATAAGCTTTTGTACTGCTTATAGCAAAAGAGATTGTAACTATCTTATGGCTTTTTCTGAAGGGTTTCAGACCTGTACTTTCATAGTCGAATGCTATTTTGTCAGGCTTATTCTTTAAGACAGCTTTTAGAGTCTTAATTACTTCTTCAAAACTTAAAAGCTTTTTTATATGTACTTCTTTGTGCTTTCTGAATTTCGTCTTTAAAGCAAGCTTTATAAGCTTTAAATCACGTTCATACAGAGCATGAAGATTTCTGTCTTTTTCATTGCGAATAAGATAAGAGGGATGATAGATAGGAAGGATATTTGTTTGATATTGTTGATCAGGAATTATTAATCCACGCCATGTATTAATTCCATAATCTTTGAAACCTTCACCTACAACTGATTGAACTGCTACACCACCTGCAAGTACAATAAGTTTAGGTTTTAATTTCTGTATTATTTTTTGAACATAAGGTCTACAATAAGCTATTTGTTTTTTATTTGGTTTTGCATTGTTCCCATCTTTATCAAATGGATGACAATTATGATGTACTATTCCTTTAGCAACAAAAGAATGATCATCTTCTACTTCTAAACAATATAAATATTCCTGTCTTTTTTGTTCATATTTTTTAATTTTTAATATCTTTGTTGTTGTAAATAGGTATTCTCCATTATGATTTTTTAATATTCTTTTTACTTCCTTAATACAATTTTCAGAAGATACAAACACAATATCTTTTTTATTTTCTTTTGCTATTAGTTCCCTTTCTTTATACCTTTCTATTTTTTTCAATTTATGAAATCTAAATGTTTCTGGATTCTCTACCTCAATTAATAAATTATAATCAGGAAGAAAAAAATCAAAATTTAATTTCTTTATTGCATATTGATGTATAAAATTAATTTTTTTCTTAATAAACCAATTCCCTAATTCTTTTTCCCCATGTCCTACAATAATTCCGTTAAGAATGCTATTTTCTCTCTGTCTTTTTTGAGCAGATTTTATGAAATGTGATTCTTTTGCTTCCTTTGTTCTATTATCAGTAGGTCTAAATTTACCATTTTTAGCTAATTCTCTTACTTTATCGTTTGCCTTTTTTGTTATTGTATGTCTATCTCTTATACCTTTTCTATACTGTTCTTTCATAGAAATAGAAAATTTCTTTTTATCTTCATCAGAATGTTTTCTTTTTCTTAAACATTTTAGAGAACATATTTTTTGACTTTTTGTATAAGGATTAGGAAAAAATATTTTATTACAAATTTCGCATTTTTTTCCTAATACTTTAACATAATCCCCCTTTTGTAAATCAATAGCTCGAACCCATTTATCATTTACTAAAAATCTGTGATTAGCTGTTACAGTACAATCTACATAGGTAGTTTTTATGTTAATTAAAGTTTCTGTATTTTTTCTTTCTTTTAAGGGCAAATCATGTATTCTTGATAATACCTTTTTAAATCTTCCTTTATGTGTTAAAACTAAATCTCCTACTTGAACATTACTAATAGGAATATACCCTTTAGAAGTATAAACTGGTGTTCTTGAACTAATAAAGCAATTTATTGCATCTATTTTCCAGCAATCGTTTTTTAAAGAAATTCCTATTTCTTTAAATTTCTTTTTTAAAAAATTACTTGATTCACCAACTAAATTATTTTTAAATTTATCTGCTGTTTCTGAAGGACATTCACCTACTATTAGTATTTTCTTCTTCCCCTTTCCTGAATACTTCATTTTAGGGGAACGACATTTTTTATATAATCCACATTTTATACAATCCGCTTTTAATTTATTTTTACCTTTAATCTGTGTAATTTGCTGAAATTCAGAAGAAGTAAAAAATCCCATCTAGGGACTCCTTTAGTGTCTCATAGGAATATGTAAAATATGTTTTATTAAATGATTAATGCTGTGGCTATTTTAAAATTCTCTGATTCAATCATTGCGATTGATTTATCCACTCTGATATTAGTATTATGCTCTAACATCTGAATAAGAAACTCAGGCTGAATTTTAAACTTTACTTCTTTTCCTTTATAGTTCATATCAGCTTCATAAGTTGCTTCCCCTGATTCTGATTCTACTCTTACTATACATTTTTTATCTTTACATACTACAGTAACAGTAGGAAGATCAGTATCAACAAATATGGAAGCTATATCAAGACCTGATTTAATTTCTTCTGGAAGAGGAATAGAATCTGCTTTTACTTTTTTGAATATCTTTTCAATATTAGGAAATTTCCCCTTGATTGTACGAATACTGAAAATACACTTGTCTTTATTTTTAAAATGAATCCATGATTTTGTAATTACATATTCAATAGGTTCTAATGCTTTCAAATCTTTTATTGCAGAAGATTTTATAAACATGTTATCTATCTTCTTTGGTAATTTAGTCATAGCAATTTGAGCATTATTTGTAGATTTAACTTTATCCCCATCCACAAATACACATGTAGCAACTCCTTCTGATTCATTCTTACTTGTACAGAAAGAACACATCATTAAAGCAGTAACAAAATCTTCAGGAAGTTTCTTCCATTTTACATCTTCAAGAGATTTATTTACTTTCTTAATTCTATTGGCTATTTCTTTATCTTTGATTGTAGCAAAATTAACATTTGTTCCTTTTGCTTTAATATTAAGTTTACCTTTGTTCAGAGAAATTTGAAGTTCATCTTCTTTTATCTTTGTCAAAGCATCATGAAATTGCTTTGCCTTAACAAAACATTTAACTTGAATATCAAAGGGATGTTGTACACTGATAAGATCATTGTACGTTACTATTTTATCTTTGTTAAGATAAAAGTACGTCATGCTCTCAATAATATCTTTTGAAGCAATTCCAGGTTTGACAAGATTTAAAACATTTAAAATCTCACTTTTTTTCATTTTTATCCTTTTTTATCTTTCTTAAAAACTGTTTTACATATGTGAAGTGCAATATGCTTCATGAGATTTGGAGGAACTGCCCTTCCCAATCTTTCCCAATTCTGCTGAGGAGTATGAGGTAATATAAAATCATCAGGAAAAGTACAAATTCTTTTACACTCTTCTATTGATAGAGAACGATCTTTTTTTGGATGAAATGGACGATCTCCAGCTTGAAGTATAGTTTGAAAAGGTTTATTCCATCTATCTCTTCTTGTGTAATACATCATTACACCTTGAAGATTGTATTTTTTAATTATTTCCGATGCTCTTTTTAAAGTACATCCTGGTCGAAAATACTTTTTGATAAGCATTGTTTTTTTAGGAGAATTGTTATAATCAGTTCTATTATTAATTAAATCTTTTATTGCTTTTTTTGTAGTTAATACTTTATTTATTTTTTTAGGAAAAGATGGTCTTATTTTTAAATCTTTTCTTACACCAATAATAAATAATCTTTCTCTTGTTTGTGGAACTTCATAGTCTTTCGAATTCAATACTTTATAACGTATATTATATCCACATTTTTTTAATGTACTAATTATAGTTGAATCTGTATTAATTAATCCTAAATTAGGAGCTAATGTTCCTAATAAATTTTTAGCATTACCTATTGTTAATCCTTTTACATTTTCTGCAATAAAAACTTTAGGTTTTAATTCTTTTAATATTCTTGCATATTCAAAAAATAAATCATCTACTACTTGTTTTTTTCCTGAATAATCTTTTTCTTTTCCCCATTGTTTTTCTCTTACGCCCATTGTTGAAAATGCCGCACATGGTGGAGAACCATCTAAAATATCAAGTTCTCCTTTTTTCATATTTATTTTTTTTAAGATATGTCTTCCTTTTATTTCTCTTATATCTTTTTTTATTAATATAGTATTAGGATTATTTAATTGATATACTTCCTGTGCTTCTTTATCAAATTCATTTGCTAATAATACTTCACAACCTGCTAATTTATATCCTAAACTTGATCCTCCACAACCAGAAAAAAGAGAAACAACTTTAATTCCATTTTTTTTAATTTTATTTATTTCTTTTAAATCTAATTGTGTTTTCATTTATTTTATAGCTATCCATCCACTAAAATTAAGACAACGCCAGAAACAATCTACTTGAGTAAATCCAGACATTTTAAGTAATTCTTCATTCCATTTTGCAGTAACAGGAACTAGAACACCTTCAAGTGCTAATTTTTTTCTCTGAATTTCTTCGTAAGAATATCCATTATCAAGTTTAATATTATAATATATATCAACAAGATTAGAATTCAGAATTGCAGAAGCTCCAATTACCTTCTCAATAAATATAAATACACCTTTATCAGAAAGAAGATCATTAAGATTTTTTAGAATTTGTAATCTGTATTCTATAGGTGTAAATTGAATTGTTAAAGAAGAAATAATTATGTCCACTTCTTCTGACAAAAAAATTCTCTCTCTTAAATCATGTTTTCTTATATCTACATTTTTATAATCTTTAAATCTTTCTTTTGCATTTTTTATCATGGAATCTGAATGTTCAAGACCTATAAAATGAGAATTTTTATATTTTTTTGCAAGAGGAAAAATTACTTCTCCTGTAGATGTTCCAATATCTAAAACTACACATCCACTAAATAAATATTTCTCAATTATTCGATATGTGAGTTCTCTCATTAATTGATATGAAGGAATTGATCTTTCTAGCATATCAGAGAAACAAGATGTTACATTATCATTGAATGTAAATTTTTTTTCGTGATCAGTATTTTTATCTTTCATTTTCTTTAATTTAAATACGAAATATATAGATATAAAAATTCTAAGTTAAATTTTAATAAAGTAATAAAAAAGTAGTGTGATAATCAGAATTATAATTTATCACACTACTTTATACTTTATTTTGTTCTATATTGTTTAAACATTCAATTTATACTTTCCATCATTTACTTCAAGAACTCCTGCATAAAACAAATATTTAATACCTCTCTCAAGAATTCGTTTTGCTTGAGAAGTATTTGTTTTTCCTCCATTCTTTACATAAATATCATCAGATTTTTGAATAAGATCATTAAATTTTCCACCTTTCTTTAGTGCATCAACAACAGATTTTTCTCTTGTATTATCAGAAGGAGTTTCTTGTCGTCCTCTAGTTTTTCTTTCCTTCTTTTCCTTCTTCTCAGTTTTATCAGTCTTAGCCTTTTTCTCTTTCTTTTCCTTCTTATCTTCCTTAACCTTTTTCTCTTTCTTTTCCTTCTTATCTTTAGTCTTCTCTTTCTTTTCCTTCTTAGTTTCCTTTTCTGCTTTCATGGGTGTCTCCTCTTTAGCAGTTTCTTCCTCAGCAAAATGAGCATTGTAGAAATCTACAACATCATCAGGAATATTTTTTCCTGACTCATTTCTTTCCTCAACCTTCTTCTGAAATTCCTCCACAACTTCAGAAGACTTGACACCTACATACTTGATCCTCTCATCCTTTTCGAGAACGGTGTTCAGTGATTTACAGGCCTCATTCAACTCTTTTGTTTTGAAACTCATGGTGTCTCCTTTAATTTTTCTTCTTTTTATTTTCTTGTCTTGGTGTATCCCAATAAGGTGATCTACATTTAGGACACGTTTTAATAATTTTTGTTGTTTCTCTTGGCAGCCAAATATGCCTACATCTTAAACATTTTTTTAGTTCTTTTGACACATAATCATCCTCCTTCTTTACATTAATAAAGTTTCTTCTTGATATACTTATAGCGTATATCATTTAATGCAAAGAGTCAAGGTCTTTTTTAGCCTGAGATTACTTTTTTATTTAACCCCAATAAATTTATGTGTTTATGTTCTATTTTCCTTTCAATCGTTTTACTTTCAACTTAAATTCATTGTTCTTTTTTCTTTTAGGAGTAATTGTATATTGTCTTTTGCATTGAACACAGCTTGTAAAATAAATTCCTTCATTATCAATTAATATTACTATATACCATGAATGTTTACATTTACAAACTATATCACAATGAATTCTAACATTTTTAATTTTCATTTATAATATAATATATTAATTATATCATCCTTTCTTTGTTACTTTTTCCCAAATATTTTCTAATGTTTCTGTTTGTTTAATAGTTAATGCTCCAATAGATTCAAGGGTATTTCTTATAGAATCAATAAAATTAGTTTCCCAATCATTTAATCT
>Ga0265293_10007283_pt1 | contig 17142 bp, 10 predicted proteins | sample Munlanlewell138R_FD_192505 | JGI IMG/M metagenome (GOLD analysis project Ga0265293, IMG submission 192505) | Leachate microbial communities from a municipal landfill in Southern Ontario, Canada - Leachate well 138R | ecosystem: Engineered > Solid waste > Landfill > Unclassified | place: Canada...
CCCCGGGGCACAGCGTCGAAGGATCGTCGTGGAGTGCGCGATAGCAGGCCTCCAGAGCCTGCACCGCACGCCACTGCGCGGCATCGGACACAAAGCCTTCCTGCGCCAAGGCTCGCCGATAGGCCGATTCGGGAGAAAGTGATTCCATGGCGCGAAGGATGACCGATTATTGGACGCGGTTCAAAAGTGAGTTGACCAGAGCCCGGCGTGCTGGCCGGGCGAGGCGTTTATCTACGGCCTCGCCGCCGGCATTTTCCATAGGGTGTGCTGACGCAGGAAGCGCACCGGTGGGATCGATCCGAGAGGTGCGCTTCCTGCGTCAGCACACCCTCTCGAAAAAGTCAGGACATCCGTTTAGAAATCCCAACGAACACTGGCCGTTACACTCCGTGGCTCTCCCCAGGAATATACGCTGTAGAAGTCCATGATGGAGTAGTATCTCTTGTCCAGAAGGTTGTTGACATTGAGTGTGGCAGAGACATTCTCGGTAATCTGATAACGGGCCATCAGGTCAACCAACCAGAACGAACTCTGGGCGAAGTTTTCCCTACCCCCTACAGGTTTCGTCAGCGGCGCCCAGGTCTTGCTCTGCCAGCGTGCGCCGCCACCCAGGGTGAGCGCGTCGAAACTGCCCGGCAAGGCGTAGCTGGTGAAGACATTGAACTGGTTTTCGGGTGCTATGGTGTTCACCTTGTTGCCATCGCGCTTGGCTGTCCTGTGGGTATACCCACCTTGCAGATGCCAGCCAGGCGCCAGCTCTCCGGAAAGTTCGGCCTCATACCCTTTCACGACCACGCCTTGTTCGGCGCGATAGGCGTTGGTGCCGTCCGGTGCCTTGTTACCGGTTTGTACAGCGTAGTTGTCCTGTTTGATCTCGAAACAGGCGAGGTTGCTGTTCAGGCGGCCTTCGAAGAATTCGCCCTTGATGCCGGCCTCGTAGCTATCCCCTTCCAGCGGATCGAGGACCTTGCCCTTCTCATCCCTCACGGTCTGTGGGCTGAAGATGCTGGTATAGCTGCCGTAGAGCGACAAGTTGTCATTCAGGTCATAGACCAGCCCTGCATATGGCGTGACTACGCCAGTCTTCGCCACGGTCTCGCCGCGGTAGTCGGAAACACGTCCGCCGAGGATCAGTTTCAGATCGTCGGCAAGCGTGAAGCGACCGGTGGTGTAGACCCCTTGCTCGCGGGTGATCTCGTCATACCGGTGACTGAATTGCCAGTCCGGTTCAGGAATATTTCCATCCCATTGATAGTAGCCATCCACCAGGTTGCTGTAGCTCGTTGGACGGTTGTAGGTCTTGCTCTGCCAGCGCTTCCTGGAAATACTACCCCCCGCCACCAGCTCGTGCTCTTTTCCGAACAGTTCGAAAGGCCCGGTGAGGTACATGTCGGCGGCATCGGCCTTGGTTTCGCCATCGTATTTGTTCAGCCACAGCCGGGTTCCCGAACCCGTCACGGGGTTGGGGTTGCCCGCGGCAACGGCGCCGAGCGGCGCGTCGTAGCCATTGATCTGGTGGTTCAGATGCACTTTCCCTAGCCAGCCATTGGCGAAGTTCTGCTCGAGCGTGGCGAATACGGTACGGGTGTATTGTTCCCAACTGCTCCAGTGGGCACCATTGCTGAACGAGCGGGACATCTTGTTGAAGTCACCATTGCTGTCGTAGATGATGTTGCCGCCCCAAGTAGAGCCTTTCGGTTCATTGTCCTGGTAGTCGGCGCCAGCGGTTAATAACGTATCTGGGGTCAGGTCGAATTCGAGAATGCCGTAATAAACCGTGCTCTTTTTCTGGTAGTGATCCTGGAACGAATGCCTGTCCTGGTGTGCCGCTACGGCCCGCCCGCGCACATTGCCGCTTTCGGTCAGGGGGCCACCCACGTCCAATTCTGCCCGGTAGTTATCCCAAGAGCCGGCTCCCGCAGTGACGTGCCCTCGCAACTCGCTGGTTGGTTTCTTGCGAATCAGGTTGAAGCTCGCGCCGGGAGTGCCAGTGCCGGTCAGTAGCCCGGTGGAGCCTTTCAGTATCTCGATGCGATCATAGATCGCCATGTCGCTGAGCGTCTGCCCTGCCGAATAGGTTGCTGCACGTGTCGCCGGGACACCGTCGTACTGGAAATTGTTGACCGAGAAACCACGGACGTTGTACTCGGTACGCTCACTATCGTAGGTGGTAATGGTGACGCCGGGTGCATGGCGCATGACATCGTTGATGGAGTTCAAGCCGAAGTCGTCCATGTGCTGACGAGTGACGACGGTGATCGACTGCGGCGTCTCCCGAGGCGTGAGTACCAGTCGCGTGGCAGTAGCGATGGTGCCAGGCGCGTACGAGCCGGTGCCCTCGGTGATCTCGCCGAACTGGTTGGCCGTGACCTTCACCGGCGCCAGCGATACCTCCGTCGATGCCAGTACGGCATAGCTGCTGTCTGGCTGCTTCAGCGCCCGCAGGCCGCTCAGTGACAACAACCGGTTCAATGCCTCGTCCGCAGGGTATTGCCCGGTCAGACCGGGGGATTGCAGGCCACTGACCGAATCGGGGGTAAAGGACACCGTGATACCGGTGTCGACGGAGAACTGTACCAGGGCCGATTCCAGCGAACCGGCCGGAATGGCGAACGCCCGCTCGGCTGCGGCCGGTGTGGCCTGCGCCGGCTGCGCGCCGGCAGGATCTGACGGCAGCGCTGCGCCCAGGGCGGCAACCATGAGGGCGATGCAAAGGTGCAATGGCTTGGCGGTAAACGCCGGGGGTTTGCCGCTGGCGCGGCGGGATGAGCGGGTCATGGATTCTCCTTGGCTTCGTTGTCGGGTAACGGCGCTGATGTGCGCCCCTATTCAACAAGTCGGATGAGAATCAAAATCAACAACCCTAAATATCACTTTTTCCCGCAGCCTCCACCCTCGCCCAATAGCGGGTGAGATAGCGAACCCTGATCGGCAGGGTGGCGGTGAGGTTGCCCAGCACCGCATGGATATCATCAAGGTGGAAAGCGCCGGAGATGCGCAGCCCGGCCACGGCGTCGTCACAGCTCAAGCGGCCCCGATGGTAGCGGGACAGTTCGTCGAGGAACTGCCGCAACGGCCAGTCGCTGACCACCAGCAGCCGCCGGGTCCAGGCATCGGCCCCGGCGGGCAGCGGCTGGGGCGTTTCGGCCCGCCAGCGGGTGAAGTGAACCTGCTGCCCTGCGTCCAGCCGGGTGGGCTGACCGGGTCTTTCGGCAAGGCGGATCTCGACCGCATGCCGCAAGACCCCGAGCCGGGCTTGCCGGTCATCGCTACGCACCAGGAAGGCGGTACCCAGGGCGCGGATACTGCCGTGGCGGGTGTGGACGATAAAGGGACGCCCCGCGGCGTCCGGCGCCGTAGTGATATGGATTTCGCCGCTGTGGAGGAGGATTTCCCGCAGTTGGTCGCCATAGCGGATATCGACGGCGCTGGCGGTATCGAGCCGCAGCAGGCTGCCGTCGGAAAGAGTGGCTTGTGCGGAGCCGCCGATGGCGGTGCGGTAATCCGCCGTCAGTTCGTCGACGCCGCCGCGGTACCGCCAGGCAGCGCCGGCGACGCCCGCCACCAGCACCAGGGACAACGCCTTGATCGCCTGGCGGCGGGTGGCCCGAGCACTGTCGAGGGTCGACCGGGTGATCGCCCGAGGCGCCGCGTCCAGAGTTCGCTGCAGCTTCTCTACCCGTGCCCAGGCCTGGCGATGGGCGGGATGCTGCGCCAGCCACTGGCGGTGGGCCTCGCGCAGTGGATCTTCCGCGCCGGTATCGCGGAGATCCACATACCAGGCAGCGGCGGCTTCCAGGACGGCACGGTCAAGCTGGGTGGACATGGCAAGAACCCGATAGTCAGTCGCCGACCAGCAGCAGGCAGCGAGTCATGGCGCGAATAAAATGCTTGCGCACCGTGTTGACCGAAACATTCAAGCGCCGGCTGATATCGACAAAGCTCAGGCCATCGATTTGTGCCATCAGGAAAATGGACCTGGGTCTCTCGCCGAGATCGTCCAGCAGCCTGTCGATTTCCAGCAGGGTCTCGACAATGTCGTAGCGCGTCTCGGGGGAGATCGCCACGGGCTCGGGCTGGTGCGCCAGAACCTCGAGGTAGGCCTGCTCGATACTGCGGCGGCGGAACATATCCACCATCAGGTTGCGGGCAATGCTGCTCAGGAAGGCGCGGGGGCTGCGCAGCTCGCCTTCCCGGCGCTGCGCCAGCACCTTGATGAAGGTGTCCTGGGCGAGATCACTGGCCTGTTCGCCGCAACCAAGCCGGCTTTTCAACCACCCTTTCAACCAGTGGTGGTGCTCGCTGTAGAGATTTTCGAACAGCTGGTTCGATTCGGTGTCGGTCTGCATTGTGTCTGGCTGGTCGGGATAATGGCCGCCGGAAGATCAGTGGGAACGGCCCGTTCCGCCCGGCGGGCTGGGAGCCTGCGGGCACATCGTGATCGATAACGGTTCTCAGTTCAATGCGGGCGCGGGAATATGGGCCACCGGGCTGTGCAGTGCTCGATAACGCTGCTAGATCGGCTCTAAGTTGACCGACGTCACTTTATAGATAGCGACTCACTGGCCTTGGCTGGCCCGCAACAGGCCGGGAGAGCTTGCACTCCCGGCCTGTTGCGGGCGCCTGACGATGCCTAGACCAGTTCGACGATCACCGCCGGCGCCATGCCGCCAGCGGCGCACATGGTCACCAGGCCGCGCTTCTGGCCACGGCGTTCCAGCTCGTCGATCACCGTGTTGATCAGGATCGCACCGGTGGCGCCGATGGGATGGCCGAGAGCCATGGCGCCGCCGTTGACATTGACCTTGTCGCGATCCAGGTTGAGGTCGCGGATGAATTTCTCCGCCACCACCGCGAACGCCTCGTTGATTTCCCACAGATCGATATCGTTGACGGTGAGACCGGCCTTGGCCAGCACTTTCTTCGCCGCCGGCACCGGCGCATTGAGCATCAATGTCGGGCAGTCACCCATGTTGGCCATCGCCACGATGCGGGCGCGGGGCTTCCAGCCCTGCTTTTTGGCATAGGCCGGGGAACACATCAGCAGCGCCACGGCGCCGTCGACCACTCCGGAGGAGTTGCCCGCGTGATGCACGTGATTGATGTCGAGATTGGGGTATTTCTGGCTGAGCAGGATGCGGTTGGTCGTGCCCTGCTCGTCCAGGGGCATGTCGGCGAAATCGACGAAGGCCGGCTTCAACTGGGACAGGGTTTCGACGGTGGTACCCGGCCGGGGAAATTCTTCCTTGTCCAGCGCCAGCGTGCCATCGGGATGGTAAACCGGAATCAGGCTTTTATCGAAATGACCATTGGCGATGGCGTGGGCGGCGCGCGCCTGGCTGAGGGCGGCCAGCTCATCCAGCGCACGGCGGTCGATGCCCTCCAGGGTGGCGATGGCGTCGGCACAGATGCCCTGGTGGGGCTGGCCGTGGAGCTTGCGCAGTTCCAGATTGCCATTATCCATGAAGGTCGCCTGGCCGTTGCCCTCGATGCCGTAATTGGACATCTGCTCGGTGCCGCCGGCGATCATCAGATCTTCCATGCCGGAGGCGATGGAGCCCGCGGCCAGGTTCACGGCAGTGATGCCGGAGCCGCAGAAGCGGTCGAGGGTCACCGCGCTGGCCTTGACGTCGTAGCCGGCACCCAGGGCTGCCATGCGGCCCAGGCAGGCGCTCTGCTGGCCGCGCTGGGAGCTGGTGCCCCAGACGATATCGTCGATCTCGGCGGTATTGACGCTGTTGCGCTCGGCAATCGCCTTGAGCACGGCGGACCCCAGCTGCTGGGGATGGAAAGTGGACAGTGAGCCCTTGCCGCGCTTGCCGATGCCGCGGGGGGTGCGGCAGGCGTCGATGATCCAGACTTCATTCATGGTGATTACCTCTGTGGGTGGTGGGGATGATGGCGATGCCACCGGCCAAGTGACTGAATTAAAACACAAAGTGGCCTCTCCGGGCGTCCCTGGCCGCAGGCGGGCCCGAACCTGCGATCCCGGAGTTCTGCCGCCATTGTACTAAAGTCGCGGCCACGGGGGACAGGCACTGTGTTTCAACCGCCTCCGCCAGCTCTTGGCCGCGCTGCTGTCCGGTGGCGATGGAATGCGCGTTCTGTGCGTGGGCGCACCGGGAAGCCCGTGCAACACCCCGCGGCGGCACCCCTATGGGAATGCACCGATACTCACTACTGAGCCATACCCGCCGCCGGCACAAACCCACCATAGGGTACGCTGAGGAACGAAGCGCACCGCAGGACCTGAAGAGGTTCTTCTATTTATCAATGCCCCATACCGGAACATCGGCGGGCCCCGGCGCTATCCCCCTTCAGGGCTCGATTTTCGGGTAATAGTTTTCCCCACCGAGGGCCTTGAGGTCGGTGAGCATATTGCCGTCGTAAACCCGGTTGGCATCCAGGTCGCCGGCATCCTCGAAAGACCAGGCCTGGCGCTTGTAGGTCCAGTTCAGCGGTTGCAGGCGATGCGCCTCCCGCCAGTGGGGAACTGCGGCGGCGTGGTTGCCGTCGAGGTGCAGGTACTGCCCCAGTTCAAAGCGCGCGGCGGCCTCTGCGACAGCCTGCGAGCGCGGCTGGGAGCGTGCGATAACATCAGCCGGTGACAGCGCATACCGGCTGGCGGCGCCTTTTTCCACCCAGTCTTCCAGCATCTCCAGGTAAAGGGCGGTCTCGAAGCGCATTTTTTTCACTTCCCTGAGAATCTCCACATGCTTTTGGGTCACCTCGTCGATGGTGTCCCATTCCTCCAGATCCTCAAGCTCAAGGTCGGTGACGGGGGTGCGGCCCGGCCAGGATGGTTCCGGGGGACGCACGATCATGCCGCTCTCGTCGACCCAGATGCCGTTGGGTACATTCACCACACCAAACAGCTCACCCATGACGTGGCCGGCATCGATCAGCGCCGGGTGGCGGGGCTTGCCCGCTTCGATCCAGGGCCGCGCCGCCTGCGCCCCGGCGGTATCCATGGCGATGGTGACGATTTCCAGCCCCCTGGGGTGAAGTCGTTCCCGCAGTTCGGCCCAGAGGGGATTGTCGGTGCGACAACCGCACCAGGATGCCCAGGTGGTGAGCAGCACTTTCTGTCCCCGCAGGCTGGCGATATCGAAGAGATTGCCGTCCACATCGGGCAGTACCAGCCGGGGCATCGCGGCGCTGGTGAGCGCGCGTCCGGTCACACCCGTCTCAGGCCCCAGCGCCCACAGGTGATTGTCGGCGTCGTGAATCAACGGCATGCCGAGGCGCGCCGCCAGTACCCCGGCATCGAGTGAACCATCGCCGTTGCGGCTATCCGCCGGCAGAGGGATACAGCTGTCGCCCTTGCAGGCGCCCTGGGGTTTGATGAGCCAGCCGGTGCGCGCTTCAAACTGCTGCTGGTCGATGGCGAGGGAGGTGAGAATCATCGGGCTGGTCCTTGGGTCCTGGTGAGAGACGTCAGTCGGGGAAAATTCAGTGGCGAGTTGGCCACGGGGTGATCGTTGCCGGGTTTGCCCGGCACCGCAACAGCGAGTGATATCGCCCGATGGCTTGCGGTATCGGCGAGAGACCGCGCGATATTTCGTCGATACAGGCTACGTTTGGGCGATATCAACAGCGCTATTGGTGTTCGCCGCTGCTGCTCTAGGCTGCTGCCCTGAGTGCTGTGCCATTGCCCTGAGCCCGCGCGCCGCCCGGTGTCCGGCATGCCGACACGAAATAACAACGAAGACCGGAGTATCGAACAATGCGTAAGTTGCCCTTAGCTTTTGCCATCGGGACCGTATCCCTGCTGACTGGTGCTGTGTCTGTAGCCGCTGATGACAATACAGCCGACAGTTCCGCCGCGGCACAGTCCCGCGGAACATATCTGGAAGAGGTGGTGGTCACCGCCCGCCGCCGCGAGGAGAGCCTCCAGGGCGTGCCTGTTTCAATCACGGCGTTTTCCGCCGACGCCATGGCCAAAGCCTCCATCCAGGAAATGGAGAACCTGACCGCCGTGGTGCCGGGCTTCCGCTTCAGCTTCGAGGGCGGCGCCAACAATGTCTCCATGTCGTTGCGCGGGCTTGGCATCATCCCGATAGGCGAAGGTGTGCCGTCGGTGGTGGTGTACAGCAACGATGTGCCCCTGCCCAAAGTGGGCGGCAATGTGCCCACCTATGACCTGGAGAGCATCCAGGTGCTCAAGGGCCCGCAGGGCACTCTGTTCGGACGCAACACCATCGGCGGCGCGGTGCTGATCACTCCCAGGGCGCCGGATTACGAACAGGATGGCTACCTGCGGGTGGGCGCGGGCAATTACGACTCCTCGCTGGTGGAAGGAGCGGGCAATATCACCCTGGTGGAGAATGTCGCCGCACTGCGGATCGCCGGGCAAATGCGCAAGCGCGGACCCACTGAGAAAAATCTCGATTCCGGCCCCGATCTCAACGACGTCGACCAGAAAAGTCTGCGGATCTCACTGCTGCTCGAACCCACCGAGAACCTGACCAACACCCTGGTGTTCGACTATTTCAAGGCCGACCAGCGCCCCGGCACCGACCATGTGGTGGGGTTCAACCCCGGCGTGGTGCAGGCCGCCTTTGCCCCGTCCCTCGGGCAGGACATCGCCGCCGCCTACGAGCAGGCCGTGGCCCAGGCCGCCGCAGGCATTCGCGCCGCCGGCGCCCACCGGGTGTCCAATAATTTCCACAACGACGGCAACGACAGAGGCCACACTTTCAATTCGGAGTTGTGGGGTATCGCCAACACCACGGAGTACAGCGCCGGGGATATTACCTTGCGCAATATCTTCGGCTACCGCCGGGTGTCCAGCACCATTGCCGCCAATACCCAGGGTTTTGGCGCCATCGATGGCCCCCTCGGCCCGCTGGTGATCTACCACCTCGCGTCACAGGATGAGAAGGAATACTTCTCCAACGAATTCCAGATTCTCGGCAGCAGTGAACGGCTGGAATGGATTGTCGGCGGCTTTTACAGCCGGGATGAGCCCACAGCGGGCATGGGCACCAGCGCCCAGTCCTTCAACTTGCTGGACTTCGGCGCCAGTGATGTGCACACCACCGCGCTGACCGAAAATGAGAATTATGCGGTGTTCGGCCAGATCGGTTACAGCCTGACGGACGCCCTGACCCTCAATCTGGGCGCGCGCTACAGTTGGGACAAGATCGAGGGTTGCGGCATCGGCGGCCTGGGCTATTACCTTTCCCCCGGCCAATGTGCCGATTCCGGGGCATCCCTCGTCAAGAGCGATGGCGGCGCCCCGACCTGGACCGTCGGCCTTGATTATCAGGCCACTGACGATCTTTTCCTTTACGCCACCCATCGCCGCGGCTACCGCGGGGTGAATATCAATACACCGCGGTTTTACTCCCCCGCCACTACCGGCGGCACGGACCCCGGCTGTATCGCTGGCGCAGGGCAGTGTGCGGACCTGAGACCCTTCCAGACCGTCGACGAGGAACAGATCGACGATTTCGAGCTGGGGATGAAGCTCGACTGGACGGCGGGCGGCATGGTGGGTCGCACCAACCTGTCGCTGTTCCACACCCGGTATACGGATGCGGTGCAGTTTGTCAGCGTGAGGGGCGTGGTCCCGACTTCGGCGCCGGATAATCCTACCCGTTCATCGGTGGCGGTGAATGCCGCCGACCTGACCATCAACGGGGTCGAACTCGAACTGGTGGTATCCCCCACCGATTCCCTGACCCTGTCCCTGACCGCCTCCCATCTGGATCAGACCGTGGACAAGGTCAATGTGCCCGTCATCGGCGCCCAGGCGCTGACCAAGGACAATGTCACGCTGCCCACCCCGGAATTTTCCGGCACCGCCGCGGTGCGCTATGTGTTGCCCTTTACGCCCTTGGGGGGAGAACTGTCGATGAGCGCGGATTATTACCACACCGGCAAGTGGGACGCCCAGTCCGGCGTCTCCCTGCCGGGCTACGAACTGGTCAATGCACGCCTCGATCTGGCCGAACTGGCGGCGGGCAAGCTGGCGCTGGCCCTGTGGGCCCGCAACCTGCTGGACGAGGAGTACGCCACCGCGCCTGGCAGCCTGCAGTCCACCCTGCCGGCAAGGACCGCTTTCTTTGGTGATCCGCGCACCTTTGGCGTAGAGGCGACCTACCGCTTCTGATCCGTGACAGCAGCCGCAGCCGGGCCCTGGCGCCCCGCTGCGGCGGGCTGGCGACCATGCAAATCGCGCCGGAAACGTTGTGCTACCATGGCGGCAGTGAACGATCAAGCAAGCACTTCTCGATCCGATCTCCGGGAGTCGCTCCCTGAGAGACAATTTCCGAGAGCCGTTTGCTGAAAATATTGTGCAGCAAATAATAAATGCCGGTTTCCAGGCGTCGCGACGGGAAATCCAACTGCCTCGGCGCCGGGGTTGCTCGCCGGCTGCTTAATTGGTGATACGGAGGCATGTGATGCGGACCATTCAAGAGGCGTTTCATACCGAGTCCACTTTCTTCAATTGTACGGACAATCGGGTTGGGAGCAGTGCCTACGATATCCAGATCAATGAGTTGCGCCTGCCGAACCCAGGGGCCGGCGTGTACCGCTCCGATAGCCACTGTTTTCTTCAGTACGTGCTGGTGCCCGAGCAACAGGTGCAGGGCAGCTATCCCGCCCGCATTGCGGGGCGCAGCATGGGCCAGCTGATGTTCGTGCCCCCCGGCGCCACCCTGGAATGGCACTGGTCCACTGGCCGCCAACGCGCTATCTCCTGCATGTTCGAGCTCGAAAAAGTCGGCTCTCTGGGAATCTATGAATGGGACTGGGACAGCGTTGATTTGTCACGCACCCTGGATATCAGGAATGACTACCTGATGCTTGGCATGAGGAAACTGGCGGAGGAAGCGATTGCCCCCGGCTTTGCCAGTGAACTTCAGATTGAAAGCACCCTGACCCTCATGGCGCTCGAACTGCGCAAGCAGTTCTTCGCCGGCGAGCAGGCCTTGCGCCATGACCGCAACGGCCGGCTGGGCCCTGAGCAGTTGCAGATGATTCGCGACTATATCGAGGCGCACCTGAAAACGGAGATTACCGTGGCCGACATCGCCCGCGAATGCGAGCTGTCAGCGCGGACACTGACGGCCCTGTTCAAGAGCGCCACTGGCATGACCCTGCGCCAGACTGTTGCCCAGGCCCGCCTCGACAGGGCGCGGGCCATGCTCGCCAATCCCCGCCTGCTGATCAAACAGGTGGGTTACGAATGCGGATTTCGCGGCGCTGCGGCCTTTGTCGCCGCCTTTCACAAGGCCACCGGGATGACCCCCGCGCAATACCGGCAGCGTTTTTCCTGAGCCTGCTCGTCACCGGCACTGATCATTCTCCGACCGCCGGGGCGACATAGAAAGCCCCTGCGACGCCGTACCGAGACTGGGCAATTCATATCGAGCCGGCGGGCTGAAACACCGATTGAAACATGCCCGCACCGGATATTTCACCCTACCGTGCGGACCTCGACTCAGTTCACCGGCTCGAGGCGCACGTGGGATGCCGATTCGCCGATGGCGGTGTCGCCGTAGACCTGCACCCGGCGCTCGATCTCGTTGGCGAAAAACCGCATCAGCTGCTCGTCGTGCTCGGGCCCCGCGGTGCGCACGAACGCCTCCAGGTGCGCCTCCAGTTGTGCCGGATCGTCATGGCGCCTGCCGAGGAACGCCGCGGCCTCCTCGCTCGCCAGGCGGTGCAGTTCCGCACCGTAGCGCTCCACCTTGGCCATGTATTCCGTCAGCCGCAGCGCCGCGAACTTGCGCGCTTCCTGCACCTCGTCGGCGGCGCCAATCTGCTTGACGGCGTCGTCGAGCATGCGCATCAGCGCGGCATTGACCGTCGCCGGGGCGCTGACCGCCGCCGGTTTCTCCAGCACGACGCCGAGGTTCTCCGCCAGAATGTTGATCAGCGAACGGCGCAGCGCCAGGTCCCATTCGGTGTAGACGTCATGGGGGTCGCCGGGCTGCGGGTTGCCGATGGAGCCCACGAACTGCATGCAGGCCACGGTGGCGAACAGCGCGTGGTGGTAGCGCATCACCGCGGTATCCAGGGGCTCGCCGGTCACTTCCGCGTAGTAGTGGCAGAGGTTGCCGATGGTGTCGCCCATGTGCTCCACCGACTGGCGCATGGACATGGTGGCGAGATCGGTGAGGGCGTCGCCGATCATGGCGAATTCAAAGTCGTAGAGACAGGTGAGCTTGCCGTTCTCGAACAGGAACTGGCCGGCGTCGAAGGCGATGAAGCTGGGCTTGGTGCGGTGGGCGGGAATATTGGCGCGCAGCCAGCGCACCGCGAACTCGATCAGCGGCTCGGGCTTGTTCTTGTGGCGGTTGTACAGCGGCAGGTAGGCGTTCAGGCCGGCCAGGGCTATCGCTTCGGCGCCCTCGGGGATGTCGATGCCGCGGGCGGCGAAGTCGTCGAGGGGCAGGTTGTGCATGGCGGCGATGGCATCGATGTACTGGCGGGCGATGGCGCGGCGCTGGTCGTCGCTGGCGGCGGTGGCGACATCGCGGGTGCCGGGCACGGTTTCCATGATGATGGCCACCGGGTCCTCGCACATGCCGTAGATGTGGGGCACGGGAATGCCGTGCTGTTCGAGGACCTCGATGATGTCGGCCTCGCGCTTCAGTTCCGGGAAGGGCAGGACATCGCTCTGGCGGTCGCCGCGGATATGGATATGGAGGATCTCGCCGTCGCGGTCGACATCGACGAACCACGCCGGCCGCCAGCGGATCTGGCGCTCCATGGCAATCACCTGGCCGCCGGTCAGGCGCTCGACGCAGGCGCGCAGTTTGTCTTCGTCGCTGATGGCGGGTTTGATATCGAGTGCTGGGGTGCTGGTCATGTCGAGGGTACCGGAATTGTTTTAGGGTTATCGGTGTAACTGCCGTCGTGGCGGCTGCATGTGCCTGCGAAGCAAGTGCGGTAGGATGATAGATTGTCGCAATGTTATCAGTCAAATGACTTATCCCGGTTGCGGCGGTATTTCTGGCCATCGGCCCCGGAGAGGCATAATATTACTCCGCAAAGCTGATAAGGCTCAGGAAAAGCCAGTAAAAATAGTGGCTTGGGTGTCGGAGTCGGGCGCCGCGCCGATCCGTGGGACTACTCTCGATTAGAGGAAGGATATGTTTTTTCCCGTCATTATGGCCGGCGGCTCGGGCACCCGCCTGTGGCCGCTGTCGCGCCAGCTCAATCCAAAGCAGTTTCTCGCCCTGGTGGACCGGAAGTTGACCATGCTGCAGTTGACCCTGGGCCGGCTCGATGGGCTGGGCGTCGCCGCGCCGCTGTTGATCTGCAACGAAGAGCATCGTTTTCTCGCCGCTGAACAGCTGCGCCAACTGGGTATCGATGACGCCGCCATCCTCCTCGAACCGGAAGGCCGCAACACCGCGCCGGCGATCGCCCTGGCCGCCCTCCATGCGGTGCGCGACGGTGACGATCCGATGTTGCTGGTGCTGGCCGCCGATCACCTCATCGGCGATGTCGGCAGCTTTCATGGCAGTATCCTCAATGCCCTGCCTCTGGCGGAGGCCGGCAAGCTGGTCACGTTCGGGATCGTGCCTGGCCTGGCTGAGACCGGCTACGGCTACATCCGGCGCGGCGCCGAGCTGGCCGCCGGAGCCTTCGCCGTCGACCGGTTCGTCGAGAAACCCGACGAGGCGACGGCCCAGGCCTATCTGGACTCGGGCGAATATTATTGGAACAGCGGCATGTTCCTGTTTCGGGCGAGCCGTTTCCTCGGGGAACTTGCCGCCCATCGGCCGGATATTCTCGCCGCCTGCGAAACCGCGATCGAAGGTTGCAGCAGGGATCTGCATTTCATCCGCGTCGATGCCGAAGCGTTCGCCAGTTGTCCGGAGGATTCCATCGATTACGCGGTGATGGAGAAAACCGCCGATGCCGCAGTGGTGGGCCTGGATGCCGGCTGGAGCGACATCGGCTCCTGGTCGGCGCTGTGGGAAGTGAGTGACAAGGACGCCGCCGGCAACAGCCACGTCGGCGATGTGATCGACTGCGGATCGCGCCATACCCTGGTGCGCGCCGAGCACCGGCTGGTGGCCACGGTCGGGGTCGAGGATCTGATCGTGGTGGAGACCAAGGACGCGGTGCTGGTCGCCCACAAGGACAGCGTCCAGGACGTGAAAAAAATCGTCGAGCAGATCAAGCACAGTGGCCGCCACGAACACATGAATCACCGCGAGGTGTACCGGCCCTGGGGGGTGTACGATTCCATCGATCACGGCCATCGCTATCAGGTCAAGCGCATCACCGTCCAGCCCGGGGCCAAGCTGTCTCTGCAGATGCACCATCACCGTGCCGAGCATTGGGTGGTGGTCAGCGGTACCGCCAAGGTGACCAACGGCGACAACACCTACCTGGTGACCGAAAACCAGTCGACCTATATCCCCATCGGCCAGGTGCACAGCCTGGAGAACCCCGGACAGATTCCCCTCGAACTGATCGAGGTCCAGTCCGGCAGCTACCTGGGCGAGGACGATATCGTCCGCTTCGAGGATCGCTACGGCCGGCTGTAGGATGGCTCTGGACGAGAACTCTGGAGGAAAGCTCCGGAGTAAAATCACCAGAACTCCATAGGGCGCTCTGACGAAGGAAGCGCACCGTTCCGCGGTCTCTGATGCGCTTGCCCCCCGGTGCATCTTCACTGGGAATGCCCCAGGGTGCATTGACGTTTCACCATGCAAGGACATGATATGCGCCGCGTCGTCGGTGCGCCTTCTGCGTCGGCAGATCCTATGAGAGAGGCCCATTAAATGAACAAGCATAGGGTGTGCTGAGGAACGAAGCGCACCGCAGAAGCCTCCGCGATGGAAAATTTATCCATGGATCCCCCAGCAGGCCCGGCAACGGGGCCTCTGGCCAGCGGTTGATCTGGACTTTTCCGCGAATTACCACAACAATGCGCCATTCGTCAGGGTCGACAGTGTTGTCGTGGCACAGCGGGGTCAGGCCCTGGTGCCCGGGCAAGCGCAGCAGTGTCGGCTGGGACGCCCCCAAAGGAACGGTGTGGAACGATTGCCGGCGCTCTGGCCAGCGGTTCTCCTGGATGAAACTGTTTTCGGACAGTCATTCCGTCACCCGTGTAGCAGGAAGAGCATTCGCTGTGACAACGAGACCCAAACCAATCCGGATTCTGGTGCTGGACGCGGATCTTGTCGCCGCGTTGACCGTCACTCGCTCGCTGATAAAGCAATGTTATATCGTCGATGTGGCGAGTGCCGGTGACAAACCCATAGCGTCTTATTCGAGGCGCGTCTCCGGGTGCTACAGATATCCCGATCCGCTGCGGACCGAGGCCGATTTTATCGACTGGCTGGCCGCCCATCTCGCCGCCCGGCGCTACGATCTGGTCATCCCGGTGTCCGAGCGCTCCCTGGTACCGCTGTCTGCTCACCGCCAGCGGTTCGGCGATACGCCGATCGCCATGGCCGATGCCGCCAGCCTCGACCAGGTGCTGGACAAAGCGGAAACCTTCAGGCTTGCCGAGAGCCTCGGCGTCGCCACGCCGCGCAGCATACAGATCACGGACATCGGCCAGCTCGACGCCGTCGCCGCTGGGCTGACCTACCCGGTGGTGGTCAAGCCCAGCCGCTCGGTGTCCGGCGGCGCCGCCGGTTACAGCAAGCGCAACGTCAGCTACGCCGCCAGCGAGGAAAGCCTGTACAGCCAGTGCCGGCAATGCCTCCAGCATTCCCCGGTGATCCTGCAGAGTTACTTCCAGGGGCTGGGGGCGGGCGTCGAACTGATCGCCAGGGAGGGTGAAATACTCTATGCATTCCAGCACATCAGGCTGCACGAGGTGCCGCTGACCGGCGGCGGCAGCAGTTTCCGGATGAGCGTCGAGGTGGCGCCGGTCTTGCTCGACGCTGCAGCCAGGCTGATCGCGGCGTTGCGCTGGAGCGGCGTCGCAATGGTGGAATTCAAATGGAATCCGGACAGCGGAAGCTACTGCCTGATGGAGATAAACGGCCGTTTCTGGGGCTCGCTGCCCCTGGCGGCGGCCGCCGGAGCGGATTTCCCCGCGATGCTGGTGGACCTCTGCCTCACTGGCCGGATCGGCGATTACCCGGCCTACCGGCGCGGCGTGTTCTGCCGCAGCCTCGCCGGCGATCTGATGTGGCACGAGATGGTGCTGCGCAGTCGCAGTGATGCGGTCACCCGGGTGCCTGCCGCCAGAACGGTGTTGCGCGATCTCGCCCGGACTTTTTCACCCCGGCATTACTTCGACACCCAGAGCTTCCGCGATCCCCTGCCCGGGCTGGTCGAGATCTGGCGGCTGATCAAAGGTTATGGCGGCCGGCTGGCCGGGCTCATCGGTGAGCGGCGCTTTGCCCGCCATCAGCGGCTGTTGTGGCGCAACGGCACCGTGCGTGAAAAAATCCGCGCGGCGAACACGGTTTTGTTCGTCTGTTACGGCAATATCAACCGCAGCGCGCTCGCCGAGGCGATGATGACAGCGATGCTGCCCCCGAACTGTGACAAACAGGTGCTGTCGGCGGGGTTTCACGGTGAAGTGGCACGGCCCGCCGATCCGCGGATGGAGCAGATCGCGGGGGAGCATGGCTTCGATCTGTCGCCCAGTCGCTCCACCTGTCTCAGTACTGACCTGATAGGCCGCAGCGAGATTATTTTCGTCATGGAAAAAAAGCATCATGACGACTTGCTGGCCATCGCTCCCGACGCTGCCGGCAAGGTGTTTCTGCTCGGCCCGGGAGCCGGGCAGCGCGACGGTGGCAGGGGGGAGATTCCCGACCCTTATAACCGCCACGAGGCGGTTTACCGGGCCTGTTTTGCCCGGATTCATCGAGCGGTGCTAGCGCTCGCCGACATGCTTCGCGGCGACTATCTTCGCGCCGGCTATGACGATGACCGCGTGACCGACAGTGCCGGGGGAGAGGTGTCCAGGGAAGGCGGCGTCATGAGGGATTCAGCGGCAGCAGGCAGCAAATCATGAAAGATAATGGTGACCATGGCGGAGGGGCCGGCGCAGTGGATATGAGTGACAGCCACGAGCAACTTATGAGTGACGGCGAGATGCCCTTTTTCTCGGTCATCATGCCGACCCGCAACCGTCCGCAGCTGTTCCGGCGGGCGCTGGACTCGGTACTCGCCCAGGCATTCGATGATATCGAGGTGCTT
>Ga0265293_10007284_pt1 | contig 17142 bp, 13 predicted proteins | sample Munlanlewell138R_FD_192505 | JGI IMG/M metagenome (GOLD analysis project Ga0265293, IMG submission 192505) | Leachate microbial communities from a municipal landfill in Southern Ontario, Canada - Leachate well 138R | ecosystem: Engineered > Solid waste > Landfill > Unclassified | place: Canada...
TTTTTCACTCTTGTTATTTTTGTTATCTGTCATGTTGTCTGTCATTATGTATCAACTCCTTATATGTATGATTGATGACGCATCTATATTGTTAGCAATATTATTACATTAAATGCACTTAACATAAACAAAACTAAGGCATGCACCAAGTCTATAGACTTGGTGCATGCCTTAGTTGCCGTTATACTATCAACATTAAATTTATAAATTATGATAGTGAAAGCAAAACCCAGCAAAAAAATTGCTGGGTTAAAATACATATATTTATTAATTGCACACAGATCAGCGCTGTGATATTATTATAAAACCACGATTTTAATTATACCACAAGATAAACACAAGTATCCTATTCTATCTCTATAACCAATATATCATATTATATTGTGGGTGTCAAATGTTTTTTCTTACAATGTTTTTCTATCAAAATTAAAAGAAAGAGAGCGTGGCCTATGATAAACGAGAAAGATTGGGAAAAAGAGCAAGAGCGTTTAGAGCTAGTAACGGAAAAACTGAAAGAGAAAATTTCTGAACTAGAGCCAGAGATGGACACGCTACAGAATCAGGTAGGGAATATTCGCAAGCGGTTTTGGGAAGAAGTAACGGTCAACACAAGCACTGATGATGATTTTGAGGAGACGTTTTATAGTATAAAGCAACAAGAAGCGTTGTTATCAGAGCGGGAGCGCAGTTACCAGTTGCGTGTGCAGCAATGGAGAAGTATGAAGCGGCTTTTACAGTCTCCATATTTTGGGCGGATTGACTTCCATGAAGATGGCAGTGCATTCAGTGAACAAATATATATTGGCGTATCGTCTCTAATAAATACCGATGGATTGAGCTTCCTAATTTATGATTGGCGTACACCGATTGCGAGCATGTACTACGAACACTCTCTTGGGGCAGCATCTTATGAGACGCCAGATGGTCGCATAGAAGGGACCATAGAGCTGAAACGGCAGTATCAGATTGACGATAACAAACTGCAAAATATGTTTGACACTAGCATAACAATTGGTGATGAATTGCTAAAGCAGGTCCTTGGAAAAAGTACAGATTCGCAAATGAAGAGCATCGTAGCTACTATCCAGAAGGAACAAAATGCTGTTATTCGCAACGACAATCATCAGTTGCTAATTGTGCAGGGAGTGGCTGGCAGTGGGAAAACGTCTGCAGCTCTACAAAGAGTAGCTTATTTACTGTATAAACACCGCAAGCGATTAAAGGCAGACCAAATCATTCTTTTCTCACCAAATCCTATGTTCAACAACTATGTATCAACAGTTTTACCTGAGTTAGGTGAAGAGAATATGCAGCAGACTACCTTCCAAGAATATCTTGATTATGGGCTAGGAGAAGCGTTCAATCTAGAAGATTTGTTTGATCAGATTGAATATGTTTTGACCAAAAAATCCACACAAGCATATGACGTGCGGCTGAAGGGGATTGAATTTAAGGCATCCATTTCATTCCTTGAAGCTCTACAAAATTATGCAGAATGGTTGAGAAATGGCGGTATGAAATTTAATAGTATCCGTTTTCGGAATCGTGATTTGATAAGTGCAGACCAAATGAAAACGCAGTTTTACAGTTATGATAAATCTATACGTTTAGCGAACCGTGTAGTTATGTTGCAAGAGTGGTTGATGAAGGAGTTGGCTTTGTTAGAACGTAAGGAATTGCGCAAGAATTGGGTTCAGGAGGAGCTGAATTTCCTCGACACTGAGCAATATTCCTCCGTGTATAATAAGCTGCATAAAGAAAGCGGCGTCTTTGACTTCTCTGAACAGTATGAAGTAGTTCAAGAAAAGCTTCATAACAAACGCCGTCGAGATGAGAGTAACTTCGATTATGCTGAACAAGAGGAGAAACTATTGTGTCGCATGATAGTAAAGGAACACTTTAAACCACTGAGACGAGTTGTCAGGCGTATGTTATTCATTGACATATTAGGGTTGTACTTGCAGTTGTTCAGCAGTGAAGACGCTTATAAGACTATGACAAATGATACATTAGTTCCTGAGCTTTGGGATGACATCTGTGTGCAAACTAAGGAGAAGCTTGGCAGAGTTGAAATGTTCTATGAAGATGCTACTCCATATTTATATTTAACAGAGCTAATTAAGGGAGTTCGAACGAATAAAGAGATACGTCATATCCTCGTTGATGAAGGTCAGGATTATTCAGTTTTTCAATATGAATTTCTAAAAAAATTATTTCCGCGTGCTCGCATGACAGTGCTCGGTGATTTCGGGCAGGCTATTTTCACTCAAGCAACAGAACTGTATGGAATAAGTTCACCGCTTATGCGGCTTTACGGTGAGGCCGAAACTAGTATGATACTCCTTCGTCGCAGTTATCGCTCTACTCATGAAATCGTAGAGTTCACGAAGGCGCTGCTACCAAAAGGCAACGATATTTTACCATTTGAGAGAAGCGGTATGAAACCACAACTAATGAAGGTAAGCGGAGGTAGTCAATTAGTACAGAAAATTATAGAAAGTCTTGCTGAACTTCGAGCGGAAGGCTACAACTCGATTGCTATTATTACGAAGACGGCTGCTGAAAGTATCGAGGCTTATGGTCTATTAACCGAGCAAGGGAGCTCGTCACTGCGACTTATTACGAAAGATACGTCTACCTTTGAAAAGGGAATTATGGTAATTCCTGCGTATCTCGCAAAAGGCGTAGAATTTGATGCTGTTCTAATCTTTGATGCTTCTTCGCAAACATATAGTCGGGAAAATGAACGCAAACTTTTCTATACAGCATGTACTCGTGCAATGCATCGTCTTTTGTTATTTGCAATAGAAGAATGGTCGCCATTTATTCAAACTGTGGATGCGTCTTTATATATAGAAAAATAGTAGAAAAGCAAGAAACTACTTCCATTGCGAAGGAAAAGTGGGAAAGGGTACTGCACGAGTAGTACCCTGTTTAACTTGCGTCCATAATAGTTGGCATTATCATCAAGATAAATAGCCAATCGTCAGAATGTTTCAGGCAAACGCTAGGATATTACGAATTATTTATAACTCTTCTGATACGGCAGTATCCGTCAGACGTTCCATTGCTCGCCAATAGTGAAAAGCCAGACGGTCAATCCATAATAGCGCCTGTACCTTTGTTAAGGCGGTGTCTAATTCTGTTTCACATCTAACAGACTGTTCAAAGTATTTATCCCGTCCTACACGCCGTTCATTAGCAATTTCTGCTGAGATTTCTTTTAATAAAGAAGCTACCTCTTTTAGGTTATCTGTACTGGTACTAATCGGAATCTTCTTTAAAATATCTGTCAATTCATATGTTAAGTCTCCGTGTAGATTGATTATTTTCGTTTTTTGTCCTTCTTGCAATACTTTTATTAACCGATCAATATGATCCAATGCGTGAATGAGCGATAAATGTTTGTTCTGGTCTTCAACTGAAGTAAAGAGAAAGGTAGCTAAAAACTTTCTGCTGGTAGTGATGGCATCTTCAATATTATGAAGTTTGTGCTCAAAATGGCTGCTGACTTTCTGTGTTTGCATAAGCGCTAAAACTTCTTCTGTTAGCTCGTTAACTATTTCGATTAAAGTTTTGTAAGCTGCACCAAAGGCAAGTGCCGGAACTGAAGCCACATTTTTATCCAAATAACGAGTTAATGGATTACCCTTCTCAGGCAAGATTTTCACCATAAATTTTGCAAACGGATTAATGAAAGGAACAAACACAAGGGATCCAAAAACGCTAAACAATGTATGGAAAATAGCAATTCCCAGTACAGCGTCAAATGTACCGTTAATTGATGTACTAATATATACCGTTAATGAAAGTAATAACGGAGCAAAAAGTATCACCATTACTGCCGTTCCGACATTAAAAAACACATGGGTTAAAGCCGTTCTTTTGGCTGTTACGGAAGCACCAATAGCTGCAAATAATGCCGTTATGGTAGTCCCAATGTTCTGTCCTATTACAAGAAAGGCGGCCTGCTCAAATGAAATAGCATTAGCATGTAGTAAGGTCAGAGTAGTAGCAACTGAAGCCCCAGAAGATTGCATAATAACTGTCATAATAAAACCAATTATGATTAGTAGAGCTTTATGGAAAAATGTGCCGCCAGCTAAATAATCCAAAGCCAGCATATTTTCTTGTAAAACCATTCCATTTTGAAGTGTGGCAATACCGAGAAACAGTAGACCAAATCCAGTTAATACAGATCCGTATGGTTTTATCCGTTTAGATGTAAATAAGGTGAGAAATACCCCTAACCCGACAATTGGTAAAGATATGGCAGTAAGATTTATTTTGAAGCCTATTAATGATATAAGCCAACCAATGCTTGTCGTTCCAATGTTGGCGCCGATAATGATGCCAACTGATTGGGTAAATGTTAGTAACCCAGCACTGACAAATCCGATTGTAATGATTGTTGTAGCGCTTGATGATTGGATAAGCATGGTAATTAATGCTCCGAAAAAAATTGAACTAAAGGTTTTACCTGTAAATCGATTCAGCCATTTCTTTAGTGCATCGTCAGCAAGCTCTTTCAAGCCGTCTGTCATCATGCCCATCCCTAAGAGGAATAACCCTATTCCTCCTAAAATATAAGTCCAACCCAATATACTCCCTCGCTTGATCCTATATATTGTCAATAGTTTTTTAACAAAATTATCTATTGAAATTTTCTATACCTATATATTTATACCCTATTCTATTATAGAAATAAAGGGATACTTAGTTTAATTCAAGAAACAGGTACTGATAAATTGTTCTTTATGCAACATTTGGCAGGGTGAAACTTTATATGTAGTAACCTCGTATAAAGAGCGTAAGAAGCTTTTAATTAAAATATGGTTATATACTAAATTTACGGGGGAATCTAGAATGCAAAAATCTATAAATAATAAATCAAAAATGGGAAAGGTAGTAATGGTGTTGTTAACAGCTGTGTTGTTAATAGGGATATTAACAGCTTGTGATGAAATTCCGCAAGATGAGAATTTGGAAGCAACAGGGAATATTGAAGGAGAGTTAGCAGACATTATTACTGCAATCTACGAGAATAAGAATCCAGAACTTAATGTTGGGACAATGGAAGTAGATATCAATGACGCTGATGCTCTTAAGTATAACACCGGACTTATAGGCAATGAGAAGATCGAAGAAGTTGCAGTATCCGAAGCAATGATTGGTTCTCAAGCATATTCAATGGTGCTCGTTCGTTTAAATGATAGTGCTGATGCTAAGGAAGTAGCAGAGGCTATGAAGGCGGGCATTGATCAGAGAAAATGGATATGTGTTGAAGCAGACGATTTAAGGGTTGTTGCAAGTGGCGATGTAATTATGTTAATCATGGTTTCTACAGCATTATCTGATGCAGTGACTGCTGATGAAATTGTTAACGCTTTTACGACCGTGGCCGGCGGAAATTTATCAGTTGACATATAACACACTAACACACTAAATATTAAAAAGCCCACTTGTATCGGATATGAATAAATCTTATATAAGTGGGTTTTTGAATAGGGGCTACTATGGTATTCTCGAGTATTCCGTTTTTATATTATTTTTTACCAACAGTAATTATTCTATATTTTTTATCCCCTAAAAAGCTAAGGAATAGCGTTCTATTATTAGCTAGCTTATTTTTTTATGCGTGGGGGGAGCCAAAGTACATTATTTTAATGATAATATCGATATTATTGGGATATACATTCGGAATGTTAATCGATAAACATCATGGTACGAATTGGTCGAAATTTTATTTGGCACTATCAATAATAACTGGAATAGGGATATTAGGTTATTTTAAATATGCAGATTTTTTTATCAATAATTTCCGTGTCGTGACTGGTATTGATGTGCAGTATTTAAATATAGCTCTCCCGATAGGGATTAGCTTTTATACATTTCAAATTCTAAGTTATACAATTGACGTATATCGTGGGCAAGCAGGCGTGCAAAAAAATATCATTAAACTAGCTACTTATGTAGCACTGTTTCCGCAATTAATCGCAGGTCCGATAGTTAGATATGTAACTATTGCTGATGAATTAGATTCACGCCAAGAAACACTAGAAAATATATATTTTGGCGTGCGACTATTTATAATTGGGTTAGCCAAAAAAGTGCTCATTGCGAACTCGTTAGGAGAGTTTTGTAGTATCTTTGCTGATTCTACTGAAAAATCACTATTATATTACTGGATGTACGGGATTGCATTCTCATTGCAGATTTACTTTGATTTTTCTGGTTACAGTGATATGGCAATCGGATTAGGTAGGATATTTGGTTTTAACTTTCTGCAAAACTTCAACTATCCCTATATTTCCAAAAGCATAACAGAATTCTGGAGACGCTGGCATATATCGCTTGGATCTTGGTTTCGAGATTATATATATATTCCAATGGGTGGGAATCGGGTAGATAAGTATAGATGGCTGTTTAATATTGCGGTAGTGTGGATGTTGACAGGGTTTTGGCACGGTGCGGCGTGGAATTTTGTCCTCTGGGGAATGATGTTTGCGATACTATTAGTAATTGAAAAACTATGGATTGGCGAGTTTCTACGGAGAGCACCAGCATTTATTGCGCATATTTATGTGTTGTTTTTTGTGATGCTTAGTTTCGTACTATTTAATGCTGCCGACTTACATGATGCAATTACAAGCATCAGCGCAATCTTAGGGTTTAATGGTGCTCCGTTAATTACGACCGAGACTGCATACTATGTGCGTAGTTATATGGTGGTGTTCATCATCGCTATAATTGGCAGCACACCTTTAGCTAAGAATATCGTGATAAGTATCAGAGATAATGAAATTGGAGCAAAGGTACTTCATATTATTGAACCTATATTTTTAGTGTTGTTATTTTTGTTGATAACAGCCTACTTAGTTGATGGGTCATTTAACCCTTTCTTATATTTTCGTTTTTAATAGTAGTTTTATAAATAAAGTTAGTATAAATATGATTTTTAATATCAATTCTAATGCTAGTAATAATTATTTTGAGAGGGTTTATTATGAAAAACAAAAACAGATACCTTCCCGGACTTTTAATTGTTGCTATTGTCTGGTTAGGGCTTACCCTTAGTAGTTGGTTTTTACCATTGCAAGATGTTTCGATAAGTGAGCGGCGGAAGTTAGAGCAGCTTCCTGCTCTTAATTTTGATAGTATCTTGTCTGGTAAATTTGCTTTGAATTTTGAAAAATTCTCATTAGATCAATTTCCTTTTCGAGATTCGTTTCGTAGGTTAAAAGCGATTTCTACGTTTTATGTATTTTTGCAAAAGGATAATAACGACATTTATATAGCAGATGGCTATGCAGCAAAACTAGAGTATCCGTTAAATGAAAAGTCGGTAATATCTGCAGCCGATAAATTTACTGCGCTTTATAACAAGTACATGAAAGAAGCGAATAATAACATATACTTATCAATTGTTCCAGATAAAGGGTACTTTTTGGCTGATGCTAATAAATATCCAGCTCTAGACTACGAAAAGATGTTTGAAATTATGCAATCTAATTTGGATTTTGCCGAATATATAGACATTACAGATAAGCTTGATATAACTGATTATTACACAACGGACACCCATTGGCGCCAAGAGGAGATTATTGACGTATCCAAAAAGATAGCCGAAGCTATGGGTGTAACAGATGCGATTCTATGGGATTATAGTAGAAAGACTGCAAATGAGCCTTTTTATGGGGTATATTATGGGCAATCGGCATTACCATTAAAAAGTGAACAACTACATTATCTAACTAATCCAATCTTAGCGGCATGTACAGTCTATAATGTAGAAACTGATGAAGTTACGGAGCTGTATAACATCGAGAAGTTAGCTGGTTATGATCCTTATGAAATGTATCTATCTGGTGCGGCTCCAATATTATATATAGAAAATTCGAATGCAAAATCTAATCGTGAGCTAATAGTATTTCGTGATTCATTTGGCAGCAGTCTAGTGCCATTGCTCGCCGAAGGGTATCAAAAGACAACAGTAATAGATACAAGGTATATCGATAGTAACTTGATCGGTAATTATGTAACATTTAATAATCAGGATGTATTATTTTTATACAGTACACTTATTCTAAATAACAGTTCAACATTAAAGTAGAAACCCTAATGTTCTCTAAAAGCATTAGGGCTTTTTTGACTTTAGAAGCAATAGCAAAAGACTGCGATATAACTTGGAGATAGTTTACACATATTACGATTGATTATAAACGATATATCGGATATAATTATCGATATATCGTTTATGTAAAGTATACTTATATAAATATAAAGAAATCCTCTTGTAGTGTTGAAGAGGGGGTCTTGTAGAAAGTGAAAGTGAAAATGAATTGGAGGTATATAATGAGGCGACGTAGAGGGTTCGTGCAATTGGCAATATTACATTTATTAAAAGAGGAATCTATGCATGGGTATCAAATAATGAAAGAACTGGAAGACCGTTCGAATGGTGCTTACTCTGCTAGTGCTGGAACCGTTTATCCTGCACTGCAAGAATTACTAGACAAAAATTTAATTAAATTAGATGTCGATCAAGATATTGAATCAGATAAAAAAATATATGTAATCCATGAAAATGGACAAAAGTGGTTAGAGGAGTGGTTAGAAGAAGTAGCTCAGAATGAAGAAGGCGATTTTTGGGTTGAGTGGGAAAAGCGCATGACATGGAGAAATTCTGAGGAAGCAATGCAGTTAAAAACGGCGATAGGGAGATGGGAAAAGGAGTATCATAAAGCTATGAAAAGAGCAATAGGAAATCCTGTGAGCGTCGCTAAATTAACCGAGTTTATTGATGAAATAACTAATCAACTAAAAGATAATTTTGATAAATAAAGATAAGATCAACATAAACATACCTTCAATAAATAAAGATAGATTTAACAAGTAAGCAGTATTATTAGGTAAGGGGAAGTTTTATGAAGGCAATGAGAAAATTACTCACCCATATGAATCCATATGCAATTTTTGCAATTTTAGGGCCATTATTTATGTGTATTGAAGTCGGTATGGATCTTCTGCAACCAACTATTATGCAGAAGATGATTGATACAGGAATAGCAAATGGGGACAACGGCTATATCATTAAGTTAGGGCTTATTATGATAATAACTACTGTCATTGGATTAGTTGGCGGGGTAGCCAGTTCTATTTTTGCTGCAAAGGCAGCAGCTAACTTCGCCGCAGATATTCGCCGTGAAGTGTATAACAAGGTAGGTAAATTCTCAAATCGTAACACTGATTTATTTGGTGCAGGCAAATTGATTACGATTTTGACTAATGATATCGCAACAATTCAACAGGCTGTTATTATGACGTTGCGAGTTTTCGTGCGCGGTCCATTACTGTTCATAGGGTCGATTGTAATTGTCTGGATAACTGCTCGAGAGTTATTTCCTATCTTATTAGTAGCAATTCCAATTCTTATTGCTAGTATATATTTCTTTTCAGTTAAATCAGGTAAGTTATTTTTGAAAGTCCAAATGGCTATGGATAAAGTAAATACCAAGCTGCAAGAAATGCTATCTGGTATACGCGTAATTAAGGCTTTTGACCGTAAGGATTATGAACAGGAGCAATTTAGAGCAGTTAATAACTTACTTATGAAGCGAAGTTTAACAGCCGAACAACTAATTTTTACGCTAATGCCATTAATGATGTTTATCGTTAATTTAGCAATTATTTCTGGACTTTGGCTAGGTGGTATTAAGTTAAATGAAGGCACGCTGCAAGTGGGTGTTATATTAGCGTTTATTAATTATCTGAACATTATGATGATGGGGCTATTGATGAGCAGCACTGTATTAATGCTAATTGCAAGAGCTTTCTCATCAGCACAACGAATTACGGAAGTGCTTGATACGGAAATTGATATAACTGAAGCTAAGAAGCCATATAGTAACGATGATTTACTTGGTGAAGTAGAGTTTAGAAATGTTAATTTCAGCTATAGCAAAAACGGCGAATATGTGCTAGAGGATATTTCGTTTAAAGCAGAAGCAGGGCAAACGATTGGAATTATAGGATCGACTGGCAGCGGTAAATCAACGTTGGTCAAATTAATTCCTCGTCTTTATGATTCGGATTCGGGAGAAATTCTAATAGATGGCGTCAATATTAAGGAAGTACCATTGGCAAAGCTTCGGCAAGCGATAGGGTTTGTGTCACAGAAAGCAACACTTTTTTCCGGAACTATTGAGAGCAATTTGCGGTTTGGAAAAGAAGATTTAACAATTGCTGAAATGAGTCAAGCTGCTCAGAAGGCTGCTGCTAGCGAATTTATTGATAAGTTAGAAAACAAGTTTGAGCACAAACTCTTGCAAGGAGCTACTAATCTATCAGGTGGGCAAAAGCAAAGACTATCAATGGCTCGTGCCTTTATTCGTGATCCACGCATATTAATCCTTGATGATGCTACTTCAGCTATTGATGCTTTGTCAGAGACAGCAGTACAACAAGCCCTAAAAAAGGATTACGCAAATACAACTGTATTCATTATTTCGTCAAAGGTATCTTCTGTCATTGACGCCGATAAGATTCTAGTAATGGAAGATGGAAGAGTTGAAGCTTACGGCACACATGATGAATTATTAGTCACTAGTAAAGTATATCGTGATATTTATGATTCACAGCGCGGAGGAGGGTTAATCTATGAATAAACCTATTTCGCAACCGAGGACTAACATAATGCGTAAAGCACGTGGTCCGTTTGGGTTAAAGCAACCAACGGAAAAGGCTAAGGATAGCAAGGGAACGATTAAACGAGTTTGGCGGTATATGGAGAAGCAAAAAGTAGCACTAATTGCTGCAGTATGCTTCGTTGTTATTTCAACATTGCTAGGACTATTAGGCCCATATATGATTGGCGTTATTATTGATGACTACATTATTCCTAAGGATACAGCAGGGACATTGAAGCTTTTAATAATACTGGCGAGTATTTATCTAGCAGTTGCTGTAGTTACATGGTTACAGACATTTATGATGATTAGAGTATCACTGCGAACAATTCGAAGATTGCGTCAGGATTTATTTGATAAGCTACAGACATTATCACTCAGTTTTTTTGATAAGCGCACACATGGGGACCTGATGAGTAGAGTAACCAATGATATTGACAGCTTGAACAATGCACTAAGCCAAAGCGTAGTTCAAATATTTTCTACCATTTTAATGGTTACTGGTGTAATGGTTGCAATGTTTTCATTGAATTGGATTATGGCTATTGTGACATTACTTGTGATTCCATTGATATTTTTTACCACGAATAGATTGATTAAGTACAGTAGCAACTATTTTATTAAACGGCAACGTGATTTAGGCGAATTAAACGGATTTATCGAAGAAACAATTTCAGGAAATGAAATAATTACATTGTTTGGTAAAGAAGAAAAGATGAATCGGCAATTTTCGGAAGTTAACGAGCGATTGCGGCATTCATCGATGTCTGCCGATACAATTTCAGGGTTTTTAGGTCCCATTAATCACTCCATTAATAACTTAGGGCTTGCGCTAGTTATTGCAATCGGGGCAGTCTTGACAATACAGGGGCATGCATCTGTGGGGATTATTGCGTCTTTTGTAACTTATTCGAGACAATTTTTTCGTCCGATTAACCAAATTTCTAACTTATTGAATATGTTCCAATCGGCGATAGCTGGTGCTGAGCGCGTATTTGAAATTATGGATGAGACGCCAGATTTAGTAGATAGAGAAGATGCGATTGTAGTAGATTCCTTTAAAGGCGATATTGAATTCTCGCAAGTGTATTTTGGCTATGAACCAGATAAGTCTGTTTTGAAGGATATTAACTTCCAAGTTAAATCAGGTGAAAAAATTGCCCTTGTCGGTCCTACAGGCTCAGGTAAGACGACAATTATTAATTTGCTAATGAGATTCTATGATGTGACAGCTGGTGAGATTAAGATTGATGGTCGTGATATTCGTGATTATCAGCTAAGTGAGCTTCGTAAAAAAATTGGGGTTGTACTGCAAGACACCTTCTTATTCACAGGTACGATAATGGAGAATATCCGCTATGGGCGATTAGAAGCCACAGATGAAGAGGTTATAGCGGCAGCTAAGCTGGCATCAGCACATCAATATATTAAGCATTTACCAGAAAGCTATAATACGACACTTGTATCTGGTGGCTATAATTTAAGTGAAGGACAACGGCAGTTGTTAGCAATTGCGAGGGCGATTTTGGCTGATTCAGATATCTTAATTCTTGATGAAGCAACATCTAGTATAGATACAAGCACAGAGCTAGAAATTCAGAAGGGGATTAATCGCTTAACAGCAGGACGTACTAGCTTTGTAATTGCTCATCGGTTGAAAACGATTGAAAATGCTGATCGGATTCTCGTAATCTATCAAGGTGAAATTATTGAGTCTGGCACACACCAAGAGCTTTTACAACGAAAAGGCGTCTACTACGATATGTATGAAAGCCAGTTCAAGCATTACGATAGTTAAAAAATAATAGAATGGGAGTTGTTAGTATGTTTGTGCAAATGAGAAAAATGGTTGTAACAGAAGGAAATGCAGAAAAGATAGTTGAGCGTTTTGCCGGGAAGGGAATAGTTGAAGAGCAGCCAGGGTTTATTGATGCAATTGTAATGGTCAACAAAGCTAAGCGTGATAATGAGGAAGTAGTGATAATGATTAGATGGGAATCAGAAGAGCATTGGAAGCAATGGGAGAAAAGTGATGCACATCTAGCAGGGCACAAAGACAAAAAGGATAAACCAAAACCAGAATATATCGTCAGTGTAGAAGTTGCAAAATACGAAGTCAAAACAATTAAAACACCTTAAACTTAGGATAGTATGATAGTATTGCTTAGGATTCAGATGAAATTGTAATGTATATCGGCATAATGTAGGGAAGTGACAGTATTGAAATATGGACAAATTGTATACGGTAAACTGAACAAACGTATAAATAGATTTATCGCCGAGGTATACATAGACGGCGTAATAGAACAAGTGCATATTAAGAATACTGGTCGTTTAAAAGAACTACTTCTATCAAACGCTCATGTGGTGTTAGAGGTTAGCGATAATCCTACTAGAAAGACGAGATATTCATTAATTGCAGTTGCTAAAGATAGTAACTGGGTAAATATTGATTCTCAAGCTCCTAATGCTGTTGCCTTTGAAGCTATGAAAGCAGGAAAGCTACAAGAGTTTGGTGCAGTTCAATTAGTCAAGAAGGAAGTAACTTACGGTAAGTCAAGATTTGATCTATATTTTGAAAAGCTGTCTGAAAAGTTATCGGACAATGGATGTAAAGGTATTGACAAGGGATTTATTGAAGTAAAAGGCGTAACACTTAATCAAGATGGAATCGCCATGTTCCCAGATGCACCAACTTCAAGGGGGACGAAGCATGTGCTGGAATTGATAGAAGCAGTAAATGCAGGCTACACCTGTGCAATATTATTTCTAGTTCAAATACAAGGCTGTCATACCTTTTCGCCGAATAGAACAATGGATGCGAAGTTTGCAGATGCAGTGCTCGAAGCATCTCGACAAGGAGTGCAGATTTTGGCATATGACTCAATTGTCAAAGAAAATGAATTGCTTATTGGTGAACAGCTGCCAGTTTGCTTATCTTAAACGCCACACGTCGTGGCGTTATTTTTTAATAGTTTATATATTAATTATATTGTAATATAATAACATACGAAATTTCATATAAAGCATGGTGATGTTGTGGATTTACTTCTCGATATGAAAACGATTTTTATAACATTAGTTATCGGGCATTTATTTTCTAGTATAGTAATTACTGCTTATTGGCAAAATCATAAAAATGACCCCGTATTAAACGGGTTTTTACTGGCAAAATGTACTCAGGCAGTATCTTGGTTGATGTTTGCTATTCGGGGCGGCATACCTGACGTACTAACAATATCGCTGGCTAATTCGCTATTAATTATAGGGGCTTCTTTAGAGGTAATTGCCATATTAAAGATACAAAATTACTATAATAGAGCTTTTAAGAAATTCTATGGATTTATGACAATATTGATTATTGTCGCATTTCATATGGTTATAGTTATTTATAATGTTGAAAGTGCCAGAATAGCTGTTGCATCATTTGGTATAGCAGTATTAGCAATCATACCAGCTTACCTTTTGCTTACGGAAAAGGGGGCAACATATTTATCTAAAATAATGGGGTTTACATACTTGTTAACAAGTGCTTCATTGGTATCACGAGGGTTATCTGCAATATATAGTGATGGTAGCATGGGCTTGTTCACTGCTGGGATTAATCAGACTATAGCTTTTTTAGTTATATATCTTGTGATGATTTTAAGTAATACGGGATTTGTTTTATTATTTAAACAAAAAACAGATGACGAGCTCTTATATTTAGCCAGCTATGATGATTTGACCAAAGCCTTAAATCGCAGAACCTTTATACAAAAAGCTGAACAGCTTTTAAAAGCGTATAGTAAGGAACAAAAACCAGTATCATATATGCTTTTCGATATAGATTATTTCAAAGAGATAAATGATAAGCTAGGGCATGCGGTGGGAGATAACGTGCTACAGGACATGAGTAAGCGAATTTGCTCAATTGTCAGCAGCGATATGCTATTTGGTAGATATGGTGGAGATGAGTTTGCAATATTTCTTCCTGGATATAATCATGATGAAACTTTACAAATCGCAGAACAAATTAGGCAAAGTATTGCTGAATCAGGCGAAGGGATACCTTCTTATACAATAAGCGTCGGACATGCTACTGTCATACCCAATCAAGATACTAAGCTAGAACAGCTATATATTAAGAGCGATAAAGCGTTATATTTAGCCAAAGAACAAGGTAGAAACTGTATTTGTTGTTATACTAATGATTAGTGATAATTAATATTAATTAATGTTAATAAATTTTAATGAATTCTAATCTAATTTTAATCTTTATTGAATGGGATTTTAAGGGTAGCAGGTTATACTGACCATAGTAAATAAAGCGAGACTTATTCAGATGGAGTTTTTTATCTCCACCTGAATGTAGCGAGACTTATTTCGAGGATTGAAACAACTACCTCTTACGGAGTTGAAGAGGGAGTCTTGTTGAAACCGAAGATAAAAGGAGGAATTTTATTATGGTGACATTAGAACAAGTAGAAAAATTGCGTCAACACACAGGAGTATCTTATGAGGATGCTAAGAAAGCTTTAGAAGAGACAAATGGTGACATGCTAGACGCCATTATATATCTCGAAAAGCAAAACCGCATTAAAGAACCACAAGCAGTAGGTTATTATCAATCTCAATCTAATGGGCAACAAGCTAGCCACGATTCTGCAAACAATAATAATGGCAATACTTATAATTCGAACAGTACCAGCTTCGGCGATACAGTAAAGCGGTTTGTTAAATGGTGTGGTAAAATAGTCCACAAAGGAAACGTCAACAACTTCAAAGTAACCAAGGACAATGAGAAAATCTTGGAGTTACCGTTGACTGTTATGGTAATATTACTTCTAGTTGCATTTTGGATTGTTATACCTTTAGTTGTTATTGGATTGTTCTTCGGGTACCGTTACTGGTTTGAAGGACCAGACGCTGGTAAGCCAGCCGTTAACAAAGCAATGGAATCGGTAGCTAATGCAGCAGATAATATTAAAAAAGACTTCGCAGCTGATATGAATGACAACAAAGGTGAACAAAAGAACGAATAATATTAAGTTTAGCAAGCTAATTAGGAGAGTAAAAGGTGAATAATAATGGAGAAAATCCTAATTGTTGAAGACGAAGAAAAAATTGCCCGTTTTGTTCAGCTAGAGTTGGAATATGAGGGATATAAAGTAGAAAAGTCATTAAACGGAAGGGATGGGCTTGAGTTGATCAAAGCCCACCCCTTTGATCTCGTTCTGCTGGATGTTATGCTGCCCGGACTTAACGGTATAGAGGTATTACGTCGTATTAGACAATTTTCGGAAGTGCCAGTTATTTTACTGACTGCTAGAGATACAGTTATGGATAAGGTTACAGGCTTAGACGGCGGCGCAGATGACTACATAACTAAGCCATTTGCCATTGAAGAATTATTAGCCCGTATAAGAGCAGCATTACGTAAGAAGTCGATAGCTACATTGGATGCAGCTACGGCAATTTTACATGCAGGTCCATTACAGCTAGACCCTATTCGCAGAGAGGCTAAGGTTAATGATACAGTGCTAGATTTAACTAAGCGTGAATTTGATTTACTACAATACTTTTTAGAAAACAAAAATATCGTGCTGCAAAGAGAAGTTTTATTAGAACATATATGGGGCTACGACTTTGACGGCGGTTCTAACGCAGTAGATGTCTATGTCCGTTACCTGCGTGCAAAGGTTGAAGAACCCTTTGACTTGAAATTGATTCAAACGGTGCGGGGAGTTGGATATGTGATTAGAGATGAGTGAAATTCGTACATCATTAGTTTTTAAATTAAATTTGCGGATGTTTACTGTATTGTTGTCGGCATTTATAGCAATTAATGTGGTGCTCGTTTTAATTGTTGCTGGCAGTGCAATGTACAACATTGAGGAAGGTGTACAAGAGCTTACAGAGTCCTTTAGTAGTATAAATACTAACAACTCCGATGTAAGAATGTTGTTCTTTGAGCTTGGAGGGTACAAAATAGCACCAATTCCTGAGCTTCATGGTCGCAAGCTGCCAATGTTCATTAATGAGCTATTGCCAGTAAAGGAACCAGATGCTAGACGCACTATTATCCTTCCTGAGTATAATGATACAGATAAGGTAAGGTTAGCAACAAGAATTAAACAAATGAGCTATCAAGTAACACTACCGATTAATGACATGCCATTCCAGATTACATACGATTTAGGGAAAAGCGCATATCGACTATATGTATTCTCTGTTATTGTATTGGTGTTTGAGCTGTTGGTGCTTCTGCGAAGCTTAGCAAAAGGAGCTTTCTCAATTAGAAAAACTCTGCAACCAATTTCGGAGATGGCAGAAACAGCAAAGGCGCTAAATGCTCAAGTAGTTTCAATGGGAGCAGGTGGTGTAAGCGGTGATGGTCTGCAGAACTTAGCCGGAGCTATTAGCAGTATTGATGGCAGTCAATTAGATCAGCGCATTTCCGTTGATGAATCCC
>Ga0265293_10007285_pt1 | contig 17140 bp, 10 predicted proteins | sample Munlanlewell138R_FD_192505 | JGI IMG/M metagenome (GOLD analysis project Ga0265293, IMG submission 192505) | Leachate microbial communities from a municipal landfill in Southern Ontario, Canada - Leachate well 138R | ecosystem: Engineered > Solid waste > Landfill > Unclassified | place: Canada...
ATAAAATTCTACAAAGAATTGGATTTTTCTGCTATCACAAATATTTAAACACAATATATTGCTAGATATAGACGGAAGATGTCTATATGTAGCTGTCGCTTCCCATAGTGGAAGCGTGGATTGAAGTTGTTTATATTTTCATCCCCTAATCCATCTATGATGTCGCTTCCCATAGTGGAAGCGTGGATTGAAGTAAAATTACTTGCTACCTCTCTACTGCTTACTAATAGTCGCTTCCCATAGTGGAAGCGTGGATTGAAGTTATTTAATTTTAGCATAGCCCCAGGGAAAAAGAAGTCGCTTCCCATAGTGGAAGCGTGGATTGAAGTCCTTTTTCTAGTCCTTCAATAATTTTTTCTTGGTGGTCGCTTCCCATAGTGGAAGCGTGGATTGAAGTTTCTTTTAAATTTGTCGCTAACTGTATCAGTGTATGTCGCTTCCCATAGTGGAAGCGTGGATTGAAGTTTATTTTCTTATTAGTACACCGCTATAAAAACCTGGTCGCTTCCCATAGTGGAAGCGTGGATTGAAGTATCTGATCGCCTCCATCTAGCATCCATATTTTCCGTCGCTTCCCATAGTGGAAGCGTGGATTGAAGTCCGATTCCATCATTGCATTATAAATTATTTCCGTAGTCGCTTCCCATAGTGGAAGCGTGGATTGAAGTCATATATTCGATATTGGTTATTTTGTAACCTTTCGTCGCTTCCCATAGTGGAAGCGTGGATTGAAGTTTTCTATAATCGTCTAAAATGATTACCTTATCCATGTCGCTTCCCATAGTGGAAGCGTGGATTGAAGTTATTCTCTGGTGGTTCTTTTGGCAGTTGAAGCATGTCGCTTCCCATAGTGGAAGCGTGGATTGAAGTTTTCCATGTACTCCATTTGTTCCTCTGTGGCAGCTGTCGCTTCCCATAGTGGAAGCGTGGATTGAAGTCCCAATTTAATATATAATAAAAAATAAAAAGGAAGTCGCTTCCCATAGTGGAAGCGTGGATTGAAGTACCTTGAGGGCCTTGTATTCCTTGTGGTCCAATAAGTCGCTTCCCATAGTGGAAGCGTGGATTGAAGTATAAGCTAATCCATTTAAGCTATCTAGGACTGCTTGTCGCTTCCCATAGTGGAAGCGTGGATTGAAGTTTTTAAGCAACATATAAACTGTTACAGCCCTGCCACGTCGCTTCCCATAGTGGAAGCGTGGATTGAAGTAGCTTGCAATCTTGCTTTTTCGGCCTCTTCAATTGTCGCTTCCCATAGTGGAAGCGTGGATTGAAGTTTTTTCTAAATCTATACTTAATCCACCTGCTAAATGTCGCTTCCCATAGTGGAAGCGTGGATTGAAGTCCTATAACATAGGTAAAAATGCCTATGGAAGTAGGTCGCTTCCCATAGTGGAAGCGTGGATTGAAGTTCCCGCCGTGGTGTTAATATATGGCCCTTAGAGGTCGCTTCCCATAGTGGAAGCGTGGATTGAAGTTTATGCTACTACCAATCCTTTGGCCTACATTCCACGTCGCTTCCCATAGTGGAAGCGTGGATTGAAGTACTGGCCATGAAAGGGAAAGATTTGTAAATGATGGTCGCTTCCCATAGTGGAAGCGTGGATTGAAGTCTAAAAAGACCAGCACTAAGCTTATTGAAAATTAGTCGCTTCCCATAGTGGAAGCGTGGATTGAAGTTTTCCTTTTACGAATACCTCTGCCCACCCTCCTAGGTCGCTTCCCATAGTGGAAGCGTGGATTGAAGTAAATATTTTATGGCTACCATCCTGTAGTTGCTTTTGTCGCTTCCCATAGTGGAAGCGTGGATTGAAGTGACTATCATGGCCGACTTCGCCTCATTGAACCGTAAGTCGCTTCCCATAGTGGAAGCGTGGATTGAAGTAATATAGTATAAATGGTGGAACTACATGGACTACAAGTCGCTTCCCATAGTGGAAGCGTGGATTGAAGTTTGTAGGTCTGTTACCTTCTTTACTCCAAACTCAGGTCGCTTCCCATAGTGGAAGCGTGGATTGAAGTTCTCTACAGACTCAAGATGATGTACATAAAAATCGTCGCTTCCCATAGTGGAAGCGTGGATTGAAGTAACATCTCGAATACAATATTCTTTAAATTGTTCCCGTCGCTTCCCATAGTGGAAGCGTGGATTGAAGTACATTGTCATAGTCAATATGTTTCCATTGCAGAGCGTCGCTTCCCATAGTGGAAGCGTGGATTGAAGTACAATAAAAAACTAGAAGTATTAGAGGAATTGATTGTCGCTTCCCATAGTGGAAGCGTGGATTGAAGTTCTTTTCATCAATTCATATTCTTCGTGGTCCTTGAGTCGCTTCCCATAGTGGAAGCGTGGATTGAAGTTTAGGAGTTACAGAGGAATTTATAGAAGATGCATTGTCGCTTCCCATAGTGGAAGCGTGGATTGAAGTAACTCTATCCGCTCCTTACCAAATCCCCATCACTAGTCGCTTCCCATAGTGGAAGCGTGGATTGAAGTATTTGTCCACCTCCTAGACTATATCTATCCATGTGGTCGCTTCCCATAGTGGAAGCGTGGATTGAAGTCCTTTTGACGAATCATATTCCCATTCACTCTTAGGTCGCTTCCCATAGTGGAAGCGTGGATTGAAGTAAATCATCTATAAACCTTTGTCCACAAAATACACAGTCGCTTCCCATAGTGGAAGCGTGGATTGAAGTAAAAATACTACTAATGAAATTGATGAAATAGTACAGTCGCTTCCCATAGTGGAAGCGTGGATTGAAGTCCCAAAGAACAATAGAAAATTGGGAGAGTGGACACGTCGCTTCCCATAGTGGAAGCGTGGATTGAAGTCTCTACTGTAAAATCATTTTGTCCAGTGATTTTTGTCGCTTCCCATAGTGGAAGCGTGGATTGAAGTTAGTATTGTCCCGTATGGTAGCTTTTTAGGATCAGGTCGCTTCCCATAGTGGAAGCGTGGATTGAAGTCCCTTTATTAGTGGGACAGCCCCTACAATCGAAGAGTCGCTTCCCATAGTGGAAGCGTGGATTGAAGTTATACTAGTTGGGGAATTAGCAAAACTACTAAAAGTCGCTTCCCATAGTGGAAGCGTGGATTGAAGTCAATGCTATCAGCCATTATCCCACTATAAAAAAATCGTCGCTTCCCATAGTGGAAGCGTGGATTGAAGTATAATTGCAAATAAACCACAAATAATTGAAGAATTGTCGCTTCCCATAGTGGAAGCGTGGATTGAAGTGTTATATTATGCTAAAATTGGCTCGAATGGCTCGGTCGCTTCCCATAGTGGAAGCGTGGATTGAAGTTCATGTACTGTTTTATAATTGGTCCAATATTTGCTGTCGCTTCCCATAGTGGAAGCGTGGATTGAAGTCAGTTACCTTTGGAGTTTTAGATATTAAAATATGGTCGCTTCCCATAGTGGAAGCGTGGATTGAAGTCAGTTACCTTTGGAGTTTTAGATATTAAAATATGGTCGCTTCCCATAGTGGAAGCGTGGATTGAAGTTAGGCCACAAAGTAGAAGTAAGGACCTACAATGCACGTCGCTTCCCATAGTGGAAGCGTGGATTGAAGTAAAATCAAACTCTATCTCCATCAGGAACCTTTTTGTCGCTTCCCATAGTGGAAGCGTGGATTGAAGTATATAAAAAGAGAAAACAGGGCATAAAAAATACACGTCGCTTCCCATAGTGGAAGCGTGGATTGAAGTCACCATTAAAATCGGCTTGAAGATTTAGCGTTCTGTCGCTTCCCATAGTGGAAGCGTGGATTGAAGTATTTATTGTTGGTGTATCTCCCCACATCATAAATGTCGCTTCCCATAGTGGAAGCGTGGATTGAAGTTAAGGATTGCACTATTTTTACAAATTCAATAGCCGTCGCTTCCCATAGTGGAAGCGTGGATTGAAGTAGGCTCATTAGAAGAAAACTCATCACCAATATTGTAGTCGCTTCCCATAGTGGAAGCGTGGATTGAAGTTCAATAAATTCTATTGCATGATTAGCTTTACTTGGTCGCTTCCCATAGTGGAAGCGTGGATTGAAGTTTATAAGGTAGTCTATGTCTTGTGCCCACCTTTGGTCGCTTCCCATAGTGGAAGCGTGGATTGAAGTAGAGGATACAAAGGTAATGTGATAATAGAAGGAGGTCGCTTCCCATAGTGGAAGCGTGGATTGAAGTCGAAGAATTTAAAGGTACTCGTTGGTGGCATTAGTGTCGCTTCCCATAGTGGAAGCGTGGATTGAAGTTCAAGATAATCTCTCATTGCTAGTCGTCTAAATTGGTCGCTTCCCATAGTGGAAGCGTGGATTGAAGTTTTAATTTTTTTCAGCGTGGCATGTAGTAAGGAGTGTCGCTTCCCATAGTGGAAGCGTGGATTGAAGTATAAAAGGATATTTCACTCTCTATACCAGTGTACTCGTCGCTTCCCATAGTGGAAGCGTGGATTGAAGTTAACATTTTTACATCTGCCATTTTTAATGCTCTTGTCGCTTCCCATAGTGGAAGCGTGGATTGAAGTCCATAAATCTTTATATATGGGCCTACATAAATTTAGTCGCTTCCCATAGTGGAAGCGTGGATTGAAGTACTAAAGACGAGATATTATCAGGAGAATATGACAGTCGCTTCCCATAGTGGAAGCGTGGATTGAAGTTCTAAAGTTGCCATAGTAATCCGCTCTCTCCATCGTCGCTTCCCATAGTGGAAGCGTGGATTGAAGTAGCTTTTGTTTGTCCTCTAACTTTCAATTCTTTTGTCGCTTCCCATAGTGGAAGCGTGGATTGAAGTAATTACAGGGTGAAGGAGGTGAATATGGAGATGCGTCGCTTCCCATAGTGGAAGCGTGGATTGAAGTAATTTAGACGTAGGAGACAATGTAATTGAAATGACGTCGCTTCCCATAGTGGAAGCGTGGATTGAAGTTCATATACGAGATGTAACCTACGGTAATAATATGTGTCGCTTCCCATAGTGGAAGCGTGGATTGAAGTATAAAATCACCAAAATAATTATAGCATTTTTGGTGTCGCTTCCCATAGTGGAAGCGTGGATTGAAGTAGGAGAGACAATAATACCGGCAGATAAATCTGAAGTCGCTTCCCATAGTGGAAGCGTGGATTGAAGTTATTACCTCTATATTTCCATCTAAAGAATATCCATGTCGCTTCCCATAGTGGAAGCGTGGATTGAAGTATAAAATCACCAAAATAATTATAGCATTTTTGGTGTCGCTTCCCATAGTGGAAGCGTGGATTGAAGTAGCATAGTTTTTATCGACGATGTCATCGGCAAGAGGTCGCTTCCCATAGTGGAAGCGTGGATTGAAGTTTTATAGGAAATCCAGAACAAATGGAAAGCTGGCGTCGCTTCCCATAGTGGAAGCGTGGATTGAAGTTTCTTCTGTAACTAATGTAGCCTACGGTGATAATGTCGCTTCCCATAGTGGAAGCGTGGATTGAAGTTAAAAATCTAATTGGAATATAGTTAATTTCATCTGTCGCTTCCCATAGTGGAAGCGTGGATTGAAGTCCCAATAGCTGTAGACGCGGCTACTAGTATAACTACGTCGCTTCCCATAGTGGAAGCGTGGATTGAAGTATGCTCTCGCCTCCCTTTCCTCGTGTTAATATATAGTCGCTTCCCATAGTGGAAGCGTGGATTGAAGTCTAGTCTCAAAGTACTATTACTCACATCTTTAATGTCGCTTCCCATAGTGGAAGCGTGGATTGAAGTAGGAAGGCACTCTTCATGATGAAGTAAATATGAAGTCGCTTCCCATAGTGGAAGCGTGGATTGAAGTTAAACATATATTTCCACCAACTACCAAAAGTAGTGGTCGCTTCCCATAGTGGAAGCGTGGATTGAAGTCTTTAGGTCCTACTAATGCGTTACCAGCTTGATTGTCGCTTCCCATAGTGGAAGCGTGGATTGAAGTCACTTCCAGTAGGTCATTATCCCAGCCTGCATCTAGTCGCTTTATTCTATGTTTACTATATTGGTTATATGATTGGTGCTTTGGTACTATTGTGGAGATGGAAGAAAAGAAGTAATGAAGAAAGCGTACACAAACAAGCAAATTTAATATTCTACTCAATGCTGATTGCGCTGGTATTGGGAACAGCGTCGGATGTAGTTTTAATTAATATTGCACCTGATATTTCAATACAAATGGCTCCAATATGGATATTGCTGCCAATAGCTGCCATATATTATTCCATTAGAAAGTATAGTTTTTTAGGTACAAAAGAAAGCAATGAAGAAGAGAAAATATTGGATTCGAAAACCCGTGCAAGGCTAAATTACTATGTGGCAATAATATTCTATCTTGGCAGTATGTTGGCATTTTTAGCTAGATACTTCCCAAATACTATTAAAAACCCAATCATAATGAAAAATACACTGACTATTAGTGTAGTTTTGTTTGTTATGGGATCAACTGTGTTGTTGTTGCAGCTATTAAAGTGGCAAAATATTGGGGATTTCCTTATTATATCTGTGGTATTACTCTCTATTCCAGTAATAATACTAAGCTTTATTCAAAATTCCAGTATTACTGTGTGGAGCATTCCGCTGGTGCTTATGATAGTTTCATTAGTTTTTAACTCACGAGTTCCGCTTATATTGATTACTATAATGTCGATAATAACTCAAGTAATAGTTTGGATATATGGTCCTATTGGAAGTGCCAATGTAAGCGAATTTGATTATTTAATTAGAATTGGAATACTTTTAATAGCCTTTCGCATAGGTCTTGTGGTAAATAAGATTTACGTAAACAAACTCAAAGAAAACTCCTTTCAGATTAACCTCCAAAAAATAGTATCAGATCTTTCCTTTGAATTTATTAGCATCAATCAGAATAATTTGGACGACAAAATAGAATTGCTCTTAGAGTTATCTGGTAGATTTTTTAATATAGATAGGTCTTATGTCATTTTTATAGATAAAGATGATAACAAAATGGAATATGGTTACCAATGGTGCAATGAAAGCATATATTCTGAGTCTAATTATCTAGAGAATGTATCCCTTAATCAAATGCCGTGGTTGTTAAACTTATTGGAGTTAAAAGACATTATAATTATTGAAGATGTAAATAAGATGCCTAGCATTGCTGTAAATGAAAAGGAATATTTATTAAAGCAAAATACACAATCTGTAATAGCAGTGCCTGTAGAAGAAAAAGACAAGGTAATTGGGCTTTTGGGATTTGATTCAGTAGGCAGCCCTAGGGAATGGACAGAACAACATATTAGCCTTTTGAAAATTTTAGCCAATGTATTATCCAATGGTTTATCAAAAGTAAATACAGAGAAAAAGATAGAGTATATGGCATATTTTGACCATTTAACAGGGCTTCCAAATAGAATACTTTTTGAAGATAGGTTGGAGCAGGCAATTCAACTTGCCAAGAGAAACGCCAAGTTTCTAGGGGTTATGTTTATGGACTTAGATGGTTTTAAGGTAGTAAACGATACTATGGGTCACAGCGGAGGAGATAAGCTTTTAAAGGCCGTGGCTCGGGGATTAGTTAGTGTCCTGAGAAAAACAGATACTGTAGCCAGATTTGGCGGCGATGAATTTATGATTTTAATAAACAATATAGATGAACAAAAATACGTAGAAGTAGTGGCTGGCAACATAAAGAAACTATTTGAAAAACCATTTCTAATCGACGGACAAGAGTACTTTATAACTGGAAGCAGTGGAGTTGCCATATACCCTATTGACGGTGAGGATGCAGAAACACTAAATAAAAATGCAGATATTGCCATGTTTAGGGCAAAAACTAGAGGCAAAAACCAATACGCCCTTTGCACGGAAGATATGAAAGAAGAAGTAAAGAAAAACATGATATTGTCTAATTACCTCTATAGGGCTCAGGAAAGAAATGAACTGGTTCTTCATTATCAGCCTCAGATAAAGCTTAGCACAGGAGAAATACAGGGATTTGAAGCATTGATAAGATGGGAACATCCAGAATTAGGTACCATATCTCCAGGAGTTTTTATTCCTTTGGCAGAAAAAAATGGCCTAATCAATAGTATTGGACAGTGGGTTCTACAGACTGCCAGTTCTCAGAGTAAGAAAATACATGAAATGGGCTTTACAAATATGCGTATGGCAGTGAATTTGTCTGTAAGTCAATTCAATAATCCTTCTTTAGTTGAAAATGTAAATAGGACCATAGAGTCAGTAGGTATAGACCCAGAGTATTTAGAATTGGAGATTACAGAGAGCATTGCAACTAAGGAGGCTAATTATACCATAGATATTTTAAATAAATTAAAGGCTTTAGGAGTACTTATATCCATAGATGATTTTGGCACTGAATATTCTTCCCTAAGCAGGCTTAGGATGTTGCCAGTAGATAGGATAAAAATTGATATGCAATTTGTAAAGGGCATAGAAACAAATGAAAAAGACAGGGCAATTACCAAGGTAATAATCAACTTAGCCCAAAACTTAGGTCTTGAGGTAATTGCAGAAGGAGTTGAAACATTCGGTCAATCCGAATATTTACTAAAAAACGATTGCGATGAAGTTCAAGGGTTTCTATATTTTAGGCCAATGTCAGGACAGGATATAGAAAATCTGCTGATGGAAAAGCTAAGAAGCAAGGAGACGTAAATATTATTTGGGTGGTGAAACATCTTGTTTGAAGGAAAATAATGGGGGTAACAATAAATAAATAGTGTAATGAATACACAATTAAAACCAAAATATGAAAGGGGAGAAAAAATGGATAAAAAGAAAAAGATGACAACAGTTACAGGTTCTCCTGTATCGAACAATCAAGATGCAATGACAGTTGGGAAAAGGGGACCTATGGCATTACAAGATGTTTGGTTTTTAGAAAAGCTTGCCCATTTTGATAGGGAAGTTATACCAGAGAGAAGAATGCATGCCAAGGGCTCAGGTGCCTTTGGAAAATTCACCACAACTAAGGATATTACAAAGTATACGAAGGCAAAGATTTTTTCAGAGATTGGCAAGGAAACAGAAGTGTTCATGAGGTTTTCAACAGTGGCTGGAGAAAGAGGAGCTGCAGACGCAGAAAGAGATATAAGGGGTTTTGCAATAAAGTTTTACACAGAAGAAGGAAATTGGGATCTTGTGGGGAACAACACTCCTGTTTTTTTCTTTAGGGATCCCTTAAAGTTTCCAGACTTAAACCATGCCGTGAAGAGGGACCCTAGGACAAATATGAGAAGTGCCACAAACAACTGGGATTTTTGGTCCTCACTTCCAGAGGCACTTCATCAGGTGACTATTACAATGAGCGATAGAGGTATACCAAAATCCTATAGAAATATGCATGGATTTGGTTCTCATACATTTAGCTTTATCAATGCGCAAAATGAAAGGCATTGGGTTAAGTTCCATTTCGTATCTCAACAGGGAATAGAAAACTTGACTGACGAAGAGGCAACAGCCATAATTGCAAATGACAGAGAAAGTCACCAAAGAGACCTCTATGAAGCAATTGAAAAAGGAGATTTCCCAAAGTGGAAGTTATATGTTCAAATAATGACCGAAGAAGAGGCAAACAACTTGGATTACAATCCCTTTGATTTGACAAAAGTATGGTATAAAAGCGATTTTCCATTAATAGAAGTTGGAGAACTAGAGCTAAATAAAAATCCAGACAACTATTTTCAAGATGTAGAACAGGCGGCATTTAATCCTGCTTCAGTAGTACCTGGAATTAGCTTTTCACCTGATAGGATGCTTCAAGGTAGACTATTTGCCTATGGAGATGCCCAAAGATATAGACTAGGTGTTAATCATCATCAAATACCAGTTAACTATCCAAAGGCCGCAAAGAATTACCATAGTTTTCATAGGGATGGGCAAATGAGAGTAGATGGGAATCAAGGCTCTACACTTCACTATGAGCCAAACAGTTTCGGCGAGTGGGAAGAACAAAAAGAATACGCAGATCCTGCCCAAAGCGTCCAAGGGGATATTATGAGATATGACTTTAGAGAGGACGATGACGATTACTATACTCAACCGGGAAAATTATTTAGGTTAATGACTGAAGAGCAGCAAGAAGTCCTATTTGAAAATACTGCTAGAAATATGGAAGGGGTTCCACTTTTTATAAAGATTAGACATATAGAAAATTGTTATAAGGCTGATCCAAAATACGGTGAGGGATTAGCAAGGGTAATGGGCATTGAATTGGCATTAGGAGACGGTGAATAAAAAAATAATATCAACGAGCCAGTAAGATTTTCAAGTCTTGCTGGCTCGTCTTATATTTTCTAAGAAACTTGAAGTGTCAATGATAATAATACTAATTATAGTAGTTTTTTCATATAATAAGGCAAAAAAAGGATTTCAATAATCATTATAATAGTGTATACTGTACAAATTGAAACTATATTTACTTTGGAATCACGACAAAAGAATTTAACTTATAGTAATGGGGGAATAATTGTGAATAGGAGCATTAAAGCAAAGCTGGCAGAGGTTTCGCAGTTGTCGCTGAAGAAGTGAGGAAACTAGCTGAGGATTTGCTAAGTACTGTTAGTTGGTTTAAGTTATAATATTTATGTTAAATAAAAAAATGAATGAAAAGTTCTAAAAAAATCCTTGACAAATCTATGGAGCCAATATATAATTTATTACTAATTACATTATTTCGTAAATAAACAAGACCTAGAGATTGGAAGAGTAAGTATGGGGGAGTTAAAAGCGAGTTAGAGCAGAGTGAAAGTCTAACAAATGAAGCCATATTGAAGAGAACCCATGAAGGTCTACGGCTAGAACCGTTATAAAAATGAGAGGAAATAGATATTTCTATTTCAATAAGAGTGGTACCGCGAACCCTTCGTCTCTTTATTAGAGATGAAGGGTTTTTTAATATATAAATATAAATAAACAAGACCTAGAGATTGGAAGAGTAAGTATGGGGGAGTTAAAAGCGAGTTAGAGCAGAGTGAAAGTCTAACAAATGAAGCCATATTGAAGAGAACCCATGAAGGTCTACGGCTAGAACCGTTATAAAAATGAGAGGAAATAGATGTTTCTATTTCAATAAGAGTGGTACCGCGAATCCTTCGTCTCTTTAATAGAGATGGAGGATTTTTATTTATAATAGGAGGGAAACTAATGAATAAAGTTGCAGTTGTAGGTTCTACAGGTTATGTAGGAGGAGAATTAGTTAGGCTTTTATCGCAACATCCAATGGTGGATGTGGCAGTCGTTACATCTAATAGTTATAAGGGGCAGGCCTATGAAGATGTATATCCACATTTTAAAAAGAATATAGATTTAGTCTGCGAGGACGAACTGAAAGAAGATTATGACGTGATTTTTTTGGCCCTGCCCCACAGCCACAGCAGCAAATGGGTCAATAGGGAAAGGTTAAAAAACAGTAAAATCATAGATTTGGGAGCTGATTACAGGCTGAGCTATGATGTTTACAAGAATTGGTATACTGTAGAACACGAATCAAAGGACTTAATTGACGAGGCAGTATACGGATTAAGCGAATGGCAAAGGGAAAAGATAAAAGATGCAAGTTTAATCGCAAATCCTGGTTGCTATGTAACTGCCTCTTTGCTGACATTGCTTCCCCTTTTAAAAGAAAATGCAGTAGATAAAGATAATATTATAATAGATGCAAAAACGGGAGTAACTGGAGCAGGAAGAAGTCTCTCCCTAGGTACACATTATACTGAGGTAAACGAAAACGTAAAGGCATATAACCTTTATAAGCACAGACATAAACCAGAAATAGACGAAATAATATTGAAACTGACAGACGTAGAAACCAATGTTTTATTCACACCACACTTGGTTCCCATGAATAGGGGAATACTGGCAACTATTTACCTAGATATAAAGAAAGGCATGACACAGGAAAAAGTTAGGGAAGTATATGAAAAATACTATAGTCAAGAAAAATTTATTAGGCTGTTGGCAGACGGTGAATATGCACAGACTAGGTGGGTTAAAGGATCTAATTACTGCGATATTAGCTTTCAGGTCAATGAAGATTATAACAAGCTAATCTGTGTAACAGCAATCGACAATATATTGAAGGGTGCCGCTGGTCAAGCAGTACAAAACATGAATATAGCCATGGGATTTAAGGAGGAATTGGGGCTTCAGATGATACCGTTATTCCCAGTTTAATGTTAGAAAGGGTTGATAAGATGAAACACAATAAAAATGGAATTCTAAGTGCAAAAGGATTTAAAGCAGCAGGAGGTCACACAGGTGTAAAGAGAAGCAAAAAGGATATGGCAATACTATATAGCCAGGTTCCCGCCATATACGCAGGTGCTTTTACTACCAATCACGTGAAGGCAGCCCCTGTTTTATGGGATAAAAACCTATTGACGGAGAAATCACCTATTCAGGCAATTGTAATAAATAGCGGCAATGCCAATGCAGTTACAGGGAATCAGGGAATAGAGGACACAAAGACTATGGCGAAAACTTGTGCAGTAAAGCTGAATTTAAATACAAATCAGGTCCTTATATGTTCCACGGGAATAATTGGTCAGCCGCTGCCCATGGAGAAAATCGTAAAGGGCATAGAAAACTTAGTTCCAACTTTAGATGACAATAGAGAAAGCGGCAAAAACGCAGCAGAGGCCATAATGACTACAGATACATCTTTAAAAGAATATGGACTAATAGGCGAAATAGATGGTGTAGAGGTTAATATGGGCTCCATGGGAAAAGGAGCAGGTATGATAGAGCCTAATATGGCCACCATGTTGGGATTTGTGCTAACTGATGTAAATATTACAAGGGAAATGCTTCAAAAGGCATTATCCGAGGCAGTAAATTTGACATTTAACATGATTACAGTAGATGGAGATACTAGTACCAACGACTCTGTAATAGTGCTTGCAAACGGAATGGCGGGAAATCCGATAATTGACAAAGAGGGAAAGGCCTATGAAAAGTTTTTTAATATGCTATTTGAAAGTCTAAAGTATCTTGCCACATCCATAGTCAAAGATGGAGAAGGTGCTACCAAATTCTTAGAGGTGAATATTCAAGGTGCTAAGAGCTTTGAATCCGGTAAAAGGATTGCTAAGAGCATCCTTACATCTAATTTAGTCAAAACAGCATTCTTTGGAGAAGATGCCAATTGGGGAAGAATACTGGCAGCTATGGGTTATTCTGGAGAAAGTTTTAATATAAATAAGGTTTACCTAAATTTAGAAAGTGCAAGAGGCAGTATTGGATTGTTAAAGGGCGGCGTACCCCTTGGATTTAGTGAAGAAAAAGCAAAGGAAATACTAGAGGAAAGGGACATTAAGGTATTAATAAAACTAGAGGAAGGCATAGAGAAAGTAACGGCTTGGGGGTGTGACTTAAGCTATGATTATGTGAAGATAAACGGAGACTATAGAACCTAGGAGGAGCACGATGGAAGGAATAATAAAGACTAATTTTATAAAAGAAGCATTACCCTTTTTCAAAAAATTCAAAGGAAACAAAATCGTGGTTAAATACGGTGGAAGTGCTATGGAAAGCAGCAAGGCTAATAAAACTATAATCAAGGATATTGCCACCTTAAAGGCTCTAGGATTAAAACCAATCGTAGTCCATGGGGGCGGAAATGAAATATCCGCCATGTTAGATGTGCTAAAAATAGAATCTAGTTTCGTAGATGGATTAAGGGTCAGCAGTAAAGAATGCGTAGAAGTGGTGGAGATGGTTTTATCGGGAAAGATAAACAAGGGAATTGTAACGGAATTATCTAAAGAGGGGGCAAAGGCAATTGGCCTTAGCGGCAAAGATGGAGATTTGCTTTTGGCTAAGAAAATCATAGGCAAGGTGGATTTAGGATTTGTGGGGGAAATAACTGATGTAAAATCAGAGCTTATTGAAATGCTCATAGATATGGATTATATACCAGTTATTGCTCCCATAGCCAAGGACGAGGAAGGAAATACTTACAATGTAAATGCAGACTATGCAGCAGTAGCCATAGCTTCGGCTATTAAGGCAGAAAAACTGGTATTCTTAACAGATGTAGAGGGAGTATTAATGGACAAAGATGATTTGCACAGCATAATACATTATCTAAGTAAAAGAAAAGCAGTAGAGTTAATAGGTTCTGGCATAATAAATGGGGGAATGATTCCAAAGGTAAATAGCTGTATAGAGGCTGTAAACTCAGGAGTTTCCATGGCTCATATCATAGATGGAAGGCAGGAACACCCCCTTATATTAGAAATTTACACCCATGATGGCATTGGGACCATGATTTACGAAAAGGAGGAAGATTATGAAGGAAACATTGCTAAAATCAGCTGAAAATACTATGATGAAAACTTATTTACCTTATCCAGTAATTATGGAAAAAGGGAAAGGAGTTTATCTCTACGACACAGAAGGCAAGGAGTACCTAGATATGGGTTCAGGTATTGGAGTCAATAGCCTAGGGCACAACCATCCAAAACTGACAAAGGCCTTGAAAGAACAGGCGGAAAACCTTTTACACGTTTCCAACCTCTACTATAACAAGGCACAAATAGAGGCTATGGAAACTTTAGTGGGAAACACAAACTTTGACAAGGTATTTTTCTGCAATAGCGGTACAGAGGCAAATGAAGCAGCCATAAAACTTGCTAGAAAGTATGGGCAAATGAAATCCCCTGATAAGACAAAGATAATAACCATGGATCAAGGGTTTCACGGTAGGACCTATGGTTCTTTAAGTGCCACGGCTCAGCCAGAGTTTTGGGAAGGATTTGGGCCTATGGTGGAGGGTTTTGTATCTGTAAAGTTCAACGACATCCATGACTTTAAGGATAAGTTCAATGCCCAGGTATGTGCTGTAATACTGGAGGTCATACAAGGTGAGTCGGGTATTATTATGGCAGATAAGGAATATATAGAGGCTGTTCGAGATATGACAGAGGCCAACGACACTATCTTAATAATTGACGAAGTTCAGACTGGTGTGGGAAGGACGGGGAAGTTTTTCGCCCACGAATATTATGATATAGAGGCAGATGTAGTGACCATGGCAAAAGGCCTAGGCGGAGGTGTGCCTATTGGTGCCGTTTTATGCAAGGATAGATATAACGCATTTAAGCCAAAAGACCACGGTACAACCTTTGGAGGAAATCCATTGGTGACAAAGGCAGCTTCCGTAGTACTAAATGAGGTAATTGAAGGCAATCTTCTGGAGAAGGTAGCAGAATCTGGACAATACCTAGAAAAACAGTTAATAAGGTTGAAAGAAAAATATTCTGTTATAAAGGAAATTCGAGGAATAGGACTAATGAGGTCCATTGAATTCAATATACCATCAAAGGAAATAATCAAGGGATGTATAGAAGAGGGATTATTAGTAGTAGGTTCTAAGGACAATATAATCAGACTTTTGCCCCCTTTAATCATTGAAAAAGAAGACATAGCAAAAGGAATAAATATGTTAGATAAGGTAATAGGACTTGTGATATAATTACTATAGGTATTGATACGAAGTTACATGGAGGAATGGAAATGTTATACAAGTCTGAAGATGGGAATATATCGATTGGCGATACAGACATGGATTATATAGCCTTTGGCGGGGGAAAAAAGAATTTTGTCATTATACCAGGGTTAGGAGATGGCCTAAAGACTGTCAAGGGAACAAGGCTGCTCCTTGCTAGAATGTATAGGGACTTTGGAAAGGACCACAGGGTATATGTATTTAGCAGAAAAAACCATATTGAAAATGGTTATTCCATTAGAGATATGGCAAGGGATCAAAAAATTGTCATGGGGATAATGGGAATAAAAAATGCCCACCTAATGGGTATATCCCAAGGTGGAATGATTGCCCAATATATGGCCATAGATTATCCAGAGATAGTAGACAAACTGGTATTGGTGGTCTCTAGTTCAAGGCCCAATGATATAGTTCGGAAAGTATTAGAAAACTGGATAGACCTAGCTAAGGGCAGAAACTATGGGGAGCTAATGAAAGACACCATGGAGAACTTCTATACGGAAGAAAGGCTTAACAAGATGAGAAAACTTTATCCCATAATGACAAAGGTTGGGAAGCCAAAGAGCTTTCACAGATTTATCGTTCAGGCAGAGGCCTGTCTCAATCACGATGCCCATGGGGACTTAAACAAAATAAATGCTCCAACTTTAATAATAGGAGGTCAAGATGACAGGATTGTAGGTCCAGATGCTAGTGCAGAAATGGCCCGTGAAATCAAAGATAGTAAGCTGATTGTCTACGGAGGTTTAGGACATGGAGCTTATGAGGAAGCCAAGGATTTCAATAAAATCGTATTGGAATTTTTATCGCCTGCATAAGGGATAATGGGATGTTTCTCCTTGTGACAATCTTGTAACAATTACGTATAATAATCCTTGACTTATATAAGACATATTGTTAATATAAATGTGTAATGAATATAAGGCTCATATAAGTCCCATAATATGGTTGGGATGTCTCTACAAAATGACCGAGAATCATTTGTCTATGGGCGAAAGTGTATCTAGGGTTCCGAAGATTTTTCTTGCTGGACCGAGCGGTACAGATACTGTAAAAGGTATTACACCGAAGGGATAAAAGCCCAGTCGGGTAGGTTTCGCTTTACCTACCTGGCTGGGCTTATATTATTTTAGGGAGGGTTCAATATGGAATACAAAAGAGTATTCATAGAGAAAAAAGAAAAGTTTAATACTGAAGCTAAAATGTTATTAGGGGAATTTAGGGACTTCTTAGGTATAAAAGATTTAAACGGGGTTAGGACAGTAAATGTTTACGATTTAACTGGGGGTACAGAAGGAGAATACGAGGATATAATAAACAAAATTCTATATGAGAAAACCCTAGATATCTTATATGTAGGGGAGCTTCCCATTGAAGAAAAAGAAATGGCTTTTAGGGTTAAATACCATGAAAGTCAATACAACAAAAGGGAGGATTCTACGAATCAGCTGATAGGTTTTTTAACTGGCAATGAAAATATAAAAGTAACAAATTCAGAGATAATTATTTTGGAAAATATATCCCACGATGATTTTGAAAAGGTAAAAAACTACTATATAAACCCCATAGAGATGAAGGAAATAGACTTAAACTTTTATAAACCTGAAGGGGAAAGTGTAAAGGAAGGGTCTATAGAGGAAATAAAAGG
>Ga0265293_10007286_pt1 | contig 17140 bp, 16 predicted proteins | sample Munlanlewell138R_FD_192505 | JGI IMG/M metagenome (GOLD analysis project Ga0265293, IMG submission 192505) | Leachate microbial communities from a municipal landfill in Southern Ontario, Canada - Leachate well 138R | ecosystem: Engineered > Solid waste > Landfill > Unclassified | place: Canada...
GACGTTGACGGCAACATTAACATTGCCAAAAACCTTAATGTGGCGGGGAACATCACCGGAAACAAGATTACCGCCAACACCGAGCTTTGCGTGGGAAGCTGTTGCGTGAATAATTCCGATTTGACCGCCATAAAATCTTCGGCAGGGGGCGGCGGAGGAGAAAGTATTACTATTCCCGCCAATTTAACTCCATCAGGAACGGCAGTTCTTGGAAGCTATCCTCAATACGATTTTGCTTTTGATCCTTCTTCCAATAGATTATCGGTGGTGGCTTACGGCGATCTTACCATGAATACTAGCGCGTTGGTGGCGAAAACCATAACTCTTCAAGATAATCTATCCGAATCTTCGGTTTCTTTTGCTTCTCCGGCTACCGGATCCGGCGTAGTAACGGTAGGAAGTATTCCTTGTAGCACAAGCCAGGGTCAAACATATTATACCGGTAGACGATATAGCTTGTCTTGCTCCGGATACGGGGTTGCTTGTCTTGCCACAGAGGATAATTTGAACGAATGTTCTTATTATAACGGAAGTGGATCAACCAATTTGATAGTTTATGGATACAACAGATTTTCAAATATTTATAACTATTATAACCCGACAAAATTAAGGACAGATGGAACTTATCTTTATGCTATATCGCCAAATAATTATGCGTGGAAAATAAAATTTGAGGGGGGAAAAATGGTAGTTGTTGAACAGGGCAATAGCATCTTGCCTTCGGTCAATGGCATAGGGTTGATCAATTTAGGAAAAACTTTCCCTTATAAAGGATCTATTTATTCCGCTTCTCTTTCTTCTCCTGATTACTACTATTATTATGCTCCGCGAGTCACGAATACTGGGAACGATACTGTTGGCAAGGGAGTGGTAGGATATCCGGAAATCATATTAAAGAAAACCGGTTCTTACTAGCCGTATCCTTGCAAGAATCAAACTTAAAACCGCCTTTTTGGGCGGTTTTAAGTTTAGCAAACGCTTTAGTCTATAAAGCGTGCTTGGAAGTGAAAGGCAGCAGACCCAACACGCGAGCTCTCTTTACGGCTCTAGCCAATTCTCTTTGGTGCTTGGCGCAAAGGCCGGTTTTTTTGGATCCTTTGATTTTAGCGGAGGGGGACAAGAACAGCTTGAGGGTTTCCACATCTTTAAAATCAATTTTAGCAACGTTTTTCTTGCAAAAATAGCAAATCATACAAGTTTAAAATTTAAATATCAAAATGTAAAATTATGGCATTCCGCCCGCGAGCGGTATTATGTTATCGCAAAGCGATACCTTAATTTTCAATTTTGATTTTTGATTTTTTAATTTTCTAGAAGGGGATATCTTTAACGTCAATTTCGTCTTTGCTTTCCGGAACGTCAAAAGATCCGTCTTCAATTATCGGGATGTCTTCTTCCTGTTGTTTAGCCGTTTTGGGGCTTCTTGAAGCATTTGGGGAGTTCGGAGAAAAAGATCCGGCGTTTGTGCTTTTAGGGCCCAATTGGATTCTTTCTCCGATAATTTCAGTGATATATTTTTTTCCTCCTTGAGAGTCCCAGCTGCGAGTTTGCAGGCGGCCTTCAATATAGGTCAGAGATCCTTTGGTCAGATATTGGGAAGCCATTTCCGCCTGTTTGCCCCACAAAACAATGCTGTGGAACTGTGCGTCTTCTTTTTTTTGTCCGGAAGAATCCTTCCAAACGCGATTGGTGGCCATTCTGAAAGAGCAAACGCTTTGGCCGGAAGGAGTGCTTCTTAGCTCCGGATCGGAAGCTACTCGGCCGATTAAGAATACTTTGTTTAAATTCACCTTGCGGAAGCCTGTTATTATATAGCTAGGCTAATTTCTAGCAGGCCTTTTTATTCCCCGCGAGACAATGAGAATAGGGGGAGCTATTCTTCTTTTAATATTTCTTCTAATTTTTGGTCTATTTCCTGCAGTTGCAGCTTCTTTTCTTTTTTGGACTCGGCGGATGGTTCGGCTTCTTTTTCCGATTCAGGGCTGCTTTTTATTTCTTCAGGAGAGCTTTCGTCTTTATCCTCGTTCTTCTCAATTTTCGGAGCTTGGGATCTTCTTTCTTTAATTGGCTCGTCTTGCTTTTTAATGATCAAAGATCTTATAAACTCCTTTTTGATTTTGAGCTCTTTTTGAATTTCTTCAAAGAAATCGGGGCTCATATCCGCAGGCGCAACAAATTTCAGCTGGTAATACCAGGCTTCTGTCTCTTTCTTGATAGGGTAGGCCAATTTAATGCGGTGGACTTTTCTTTCCGGAGAGTCGGCTGAAACATTGAACTTGGAATCCAGCCAGGAAAGAGCTTCATCCATCCGGCCTTTGTCTATGCCGGTTGAAATTAAAAAGTTAATATCGTAATACTCCATTTTTTGTTCTTCTCGCCGCCTTAGCAAAAAGCAATTAATATTTGTAATTTATCAGGCTTTTAATCGGAAAAACCTTCCGCTTTAATTTTGGAGGTTTTACCCTAAAAAACAGGCTCTTTTTTAGGGTTTAAAAGCGAAGTTATTATAACAATCTTGGAGCCATCAGTCAATCTTTGGCGCATAGCCGGCATTTTTAAATGATTTTTAAGGTGTTTGCAATATATTTTTATGATATAATTATTTATATGATGAAAATCAACCAAAATATTTTTAGATCTTATGATATAAGAGGAGTCTATCCTTCGGAGCTAAACGAAGATGCGGCATACGAAATTGCCAAAGCTTTTTGTTTTTTGCATCCTTACGCCCAAAAGATAGTGCTGGCAAGGGATTCCCGTTTAAGCTCTCCTTATTTGGCGGACAGTATGATAAAAGCTTTTTTGGAAGAAGGGAAAGAAGTGATGAATTTGGGCATTGCTCCCGATCCTTTATTCTATTTTTCCATAATGCATTACGGCTTTGGAGGAGGAATTATGATTAGCGGATCGCACAATCCAAAAGAGTATAACGGCCTTACCATCAACGTCCGCAAACCGCAGAGCCGCCAGCCCCAAGATTTAATCGGCAAGGACCTTTCGGCCATTAAGGATATCGTATTAAGGGGAGGAGAAAAAGACAGAAACGGAATCCATCGCGGAAAAGTTTTGGATTTTGATCCGGCACAAGCTTATGTTGATTATGTTACCGGCAAGGTTCAATTGGAGAGGCCGTTAAAGATTATTCTTGACTCCGGCAACGGAGCGTGCGGCTATTTGCCCGAAAAGGTCTTCAAAGCTTTAGGGTGCGAAGTGGAGACTTTATTTGCTGATTTTGACGGCACTTTTCCCAACCACTTGCCTGATCCTTATGTGGCCGAAAATCGCAAAGCCATAGAAGAAGCGGTTTTAGCCAAAAAGGCCGATCTTGGCTTTATGTATGACAGCGACGGCGATCGCGTGGCCATTATAGACAACCGCGGCAGGGCAGTTGACGGAGACCTTTCTCTTTTGATTTTAGCCAGCCAAGCCTTGGAAAAGAAAACCGGACCTGTGGTTCATTGTATGCGGGCGTCCAAAGCGTTTATAGACGAGATGGAAAAAAAAGGAGCCAAAACTTATTTTTCCATATCCCATCATAATGCCGTTATTGATAAAATTCTTGAAACCGGGGCGGTTTTCGGAGGAGAAATCACTTTTCATTTTTTATTTCCTTTGGACTATTATCTTTGCGATGACGCTGTTTTCGCTTCTCTGGAATTCGCTCAAGCCGCTTCCAAGCATAATGATTTTGCCTCTTATGTTGACTCTTTGCCTCGCTATTTTGCCAGCCCCGAGATTTTTATTGAATCTAAAGATGAAGAAAAATTCAAAATTATCCAAAACCTTCAAGAATATTTAAGGGAAAATAATTATAATTTTATTGATATAGACGGCGCGCGGATAAATTTTGAACACGGCTGGGCATTGGCCAGGGCTTCAAACACAACTCCGATTATCAAATGCCGCTTTGAAGGGGATACCGAGGAAAATCTTAAGGCCATTGAAAAAGAAGCGTTGGAAATTTTTCAAAAAGCGGGACTGCCGATAACGGAGCAAGTTTGCCAGCAGTTGGGATTGGCTAGCTCGTAGCTCGTAGCTCGTAGCTCGTAGCTCGTAGCTCGTAGCTCGTAGCTCGTAGCTCGTATTACTTTCTTATAGGAAATAAAAATAAAATCCACGGAATCATATAATCCCGTGGATTTTATTTATTTTAAGAGGCCTTGCAAACTACAAGCTAATTCTTATAAGCTAAGAAATTACACTTCAATAATCACAGGCAAGACCATTGGGCGGCGCTGGGTTTTTTGGAATAAAAAGTCTCCCAGGCTGTTGCGCAAGCTGTCCTTAACGTAAGTCCAATTAACAATGCCCCCTGAAGATGTGGCTTTTTCCACCGTATCAATAACTTTGCGTCTAGTTGAGTGCAAGAGTTCTTTGGACTCTTTAAGATATACGAATCCTCTAGAAATGATATCTGGAGAGCCTTGGACTTTTCCGGTTTTTCGGCTGACAACGGCAATGACAACGAAAATTCCGTCATTAGACAAAGCTTGTCTGTCTCTTAGCACGACTTCTTCAACATTTCCTATCCCAAGGCCGTCAACCATTACGTAATTGGAAGGAGCCTCTTCTTTTTCCAAAGTGATTTTGTCGCGGGTGAGGCTGATTATCTGTCCGTTTTCAATTACCGAAATGTTTTGGGAATCAATGCCGCAGCTTTCCGCAATTTTTTTATTGGCGGCAAGCATTGAGTATTGGCCGTGAATAGGCAAAAAGAATTTTGGCTTCATTATTTCTATCATTTGTTTGATCTCTTCTTTTTGAGCATGGCCTCCGGCATGTATGTCCATCATTTTATAATGGAAAACTTCAGCGTTCTGCCTTAAAAGATCGTCTTTGAGCATTTGAACCGTTCTTTCGTTTCCGGGAATAACGGAAGAGGAAAAAACAATGGTATCTCTAGGCTTAATGGAAATAACCGGATGTTCTTTGGTGGCTATTTTCATCAGCCCGGCTCTTTCTTCTCCCTGGGCGCCGGTGCACAAAATGGTGACTTGGGAATCGGGCAGCTGGCTTATTTGGCTGGCCTTTTTAATCAATGTTTCTTTGTCTAATTTCAAGTAGCCCAAACGTTTGGCCGCTTCAATATTAAACTTCATGCTGTGGCCGATAGTAAAAACTTTTCGGTGGTATTTTTCCGAAAGATTGATCAAATGCTGGATGCGGTTCAAGAGAGAAGAAAACGTGGCTGCAATAATCCTGCCTTTTGCCTGCCGGAAAATCTTTTCCAGATTTTCAAAAATGCTTTCTTCCGAAAGGGAATGGCCCTCTTCTTCGGCTCCGGTTGAGTCGGACATCAGCAGCAAAATTCCGCGCCTGCCTATTTCTTCCAATTTTTTAAAATTGGTGGCCGGTTCGTTGACCGGATGCTGATCAAACTTAAAGTCCGAAGTGTTTACGATATTTCCGATAGGGGTGTTAATGAATATTCCCATATTATCGGGGATATTATGATTCTGCCGGAAAAACTCCACATTAAAAGGACCAAGCTTTATTTTTGACCCGTCTTTTATCGTTTCAATATCAAGCTTGGGCTGGCTTGGAAATTCTTCCTGTCTTTTTTGGATTATAGCCTTGGTCATTTCCGAAGCGAAGAAAGGGTATTTGTAAAACGGAAAACGGTAGATTAAATATGGGATAGCTCCGATGTGATCGTAGTGTCCATGAGTAAAAAGCACTCCCAATATGTTTTTTTTATATCCGCGGAAATAAGAGATGTTGGGGATGATATAATCCACTCCCGGCATATCTTCTTCCGGCATCCGAAAACCCATATCCATAATCAAGGCGGAGTTTCCGTATTCCAAAATTGTCATATTGCGTCCGACTTCGCCAAGTCCTCCTAAGGGGATTATTCTTAGTTTCTCTCCTTTGTTTGAATCTTTTTTTAGGGGGCGGTTAAATTTACGCCTCGGCCTAAAAGATTTTTTCGCCGGCTTTTTAGAAGCCGGGTTTTCTGTATTTGTATCCATAATTTTTTAAAGCTTGCTTTCCCCGCGGATTAAGAGGGTCTGCGGTTGCCGCAAGCCGAATTATTAATATTTTCTTATTTTGAGCTTTTTAAAAAGCTAAAAAAGATGCAAACTGCGAAAAAGAGGGGATTTTCGCAAGCAGTTTTTAAGTTTTTAAAAATATAAATAAGTTGTGCGGACGGTGGGAGTTGAACCCACAAGAGATTGCTCTCACAAGCTCCTGAAGCTTGCGTGTCTGCCAATTCCACCACGTCCGCCTTCGGTCCGCCGTAGCGGACCTTCGGCGGACAATGCCCGCCAAGAAGATTCGCGTAGGCGACCTTCGGTCCGCCGTAGCTCCGAAAGGAGCGAAGGCGGACATAATAAATTTATACAGAACTGTTAAATATCGTATGGATGGCTTCGGTGGACAATGTCCGCCGAAAGATTCATGAAGAAAGCCTTTGTTGCACTATATTATTCTTTTACCAAACTTTATTGAATTCCCAGCCCTGTTTTTTAGCATTTTCAAAATAATTCCGCAAGATGTTTTCAGAATCTTTGTCGGTTTGGTTTTTGCCGATAATATAGTGCAGGCAGAGGAGGGAACCCAAGTAAGAATCAATATTTAAATTATAAACATTTCCGGGGCCGTCATATTCGCAGTTTAAGCAAAAAATCAATCTGTCTTTATTCGGCTGAATGAGCATTCCATGCACCGCATTGGAATAACCGCAGCCGTTTGCTCCCAATCCCGCCAAAGTTTCTGCGACTTTCCTAGTCGCCATCCTTCCTATCGCTTCGTATTTGTCTCCGACCATAAAGAAAATAAATTTGTGTTTTCTTAGATTGGGAACTTTTAAATTTTTTATCGCGTTTTCTATCTCTTGCAGATTTTCTTTCAAAAGCCAATAGATCATTGCCGCGTAAGTGCTGACATTATAAGTCGGCGGCTCAACGATAGAAGGAAAAACAAAGATATCTTCCCGCTTTAAGAATTTTCCCATAGGCGGCTCCGGATTGGATGTAATCAGCTTCGGCTGCCATCCTCTTTGCGTCAGCCATTGAGCCATTTTAGTTCCGTCTTTTCCTCCTGAAGCGCATATAATATAGATATTGGGATTTTCAATAAGCAGATCTTCAAAAAACGGCTGGTAATTGCAGACATTCAGAGCATGGCCTCCGAGAAATTTGGCAAATATTTTTCCGGTGTTGGCGGCGTCTCCGCTTCCCATAAAAATATTTTTTTCGCTTTTTTCTATTTTGAAATCAGGGTAAGACCATTGGGGCAGGCCTTGCAGTGCTTGCTTCGCATACTCATCCAGTTTTTTTATTTTTTGGTTTCCCATAAATTATTTTATTTGTTTTTTCATTTCTTCCATTGCCTTTGGGTTTTTACGTACCAATTCGGCAAATCGGAAAATATTTTAGAAGATTCAATTATTTTTTTAATTTGGATTCCTTGTATGGATTTGCTTGCCAGGTAAAAATAATTTTGGCTGCAAAGAAAGACGGCGGGAGCTTCTTTTACTATTATTTCCTGGAAGCTTTCCAAATCCTTTTGCCTGCTTGGATCTTTGGGATTGTAATACTTTCTTGCCTGCACCAAAAGTTCGTCAGCTTTTTTGTTTTCATATCCCGTTAAATTCAGTCCCGGATTGACAGTCTGCAGAGAGTGCCAAAAGGGAAGGGGGTCGGGAATGCTTGAAAGCGTCTCTCCAAAAAGAAGCGCTTCAAAATTCCTTTCTCTTATAACTTTGTTAATCGCTTCTTCGTCCATTACTTTTATTTCTATCTTTGCTCCTATTTTTTCCCATTGGCTTTTCAACTCTTCCGCTATTTTTATCAAATCAGGACTATCAACGGTGGACAAGGTAAAGGAAAGGGATATTTCTTCAATCGGAGAAGGGTAGCATAATTCGTTTAATTTCGCGCGGGTTCCTGCCAAGACTTTTCCGTTGCCTTTGGTCAGGTTTGAAGGAGCCAATATTTCCGAGGAGTATTTCTCTTGAAATTTTATAACGGCTTCTTTCGTTTTTGACGCGAACTCTCCGGTTATTTCTCCCTCCGGGTAAACTTCCGAATCTCTTGCCAAGCATTCCTGCAGCTTTTCTACTTCCGTTCCTTTGCTTCCGAAGACCAAATCTTTGCTGAATTGGAAAGAAGGAAGCTTCTCTATCGTTTTTACGGCTTCTCCGTTTTTATCCGAAAAGTCTTGATGAGAGAGGAGCTCTTTTGCTTTTTCCAAATCAAAATCATAAACGGTTTCGGGAGAATTAAATCCGAAATAAGAGGGAATAATAGGGGAGTCTATTGCTTTTGCTTTTCCGTTAAGGGCGTTTTGAATTATCTCGTCGCGATTTGTCGCCATCGTAAAAGCCTGTCGGATTTCTTCTTCGGAGAATATTTTATTTTGAAGATTGAAAAATACCGCAAGATAGTTCGGAGCCTCCAGTTCCAGTAATTCAAAATCGTTAAAAGTTTTTACATTATAATCTTGGTAGCTCTCAATCATTGCGGATTGGATTTGTCCGCGTTTCAAAGCATTGGCCAAATCTTCTTTTTTTGAGAAGAAGACGAAAACGACTTCATCCAAATAGGACTTTTTGCCATTGTAATAGCTGTTTTTCGTCAAAGTAATTGATTCTATGAATTTATCTTTCCTTTGTTTGACTTGTTTTACTTTAAAAGGGCCTGATCCTACGGGATTAAAAATATTAAGCTCGGGGACTAAAGTGAAATTTTCCGGCTGAATGTTTTCCCAAATATGCTTTGGGATAATTTTTAGAGTGGCTAGATTTTCAAGCAGTCCGCTGTAAGGCTGTTTCAATATCAGCTTCCCGCTGTTTTGCGATATGGTTTCAATCGTTACGTCTTGCCAGTTTGGGCGAAGAGGGCTCAAATACCTTGAATCTTGCGTCAAATTGATCGTAAAGGCTATGTCTTCCATAGTCAAAGGCTTGCCGTCATGCCATCTTACTCCTTCTTTGATCGTAAATTCAAAAGAGTTGCCGTTGTCTTTAAACTCATAATTTTTAATCAGGTCCGGAATAATTTCTCCGTTCTGATCGTAAGTCATTAATCCGGAAAAGAGCAACTCCGTTAAAGATTTGTCTATTTCCGAAGGAAAAGACAGCAAAGGATTGATGTATTGCGGCTGTCCCACGAAGCCTTCTTTAACGCTTCCTCCTTCTTTGGGAACGGCAACGGTATTGCTGTAATAAAAATCAAAAAACAAAAAAAGGGAAGATGCTAAAAAAAGGAAAAGAAAAGAAAAAAAGAATTTTTTTTCTTTCGGGTTGAGCAATTTAAAAAATTGCGCCCATTGCCTTTTGGAGGGAATCTTGCGGGGAAGATTTAATTTTAAAAAACTAAACACTGATGATGGTTGCTAAATTAATAAAATTGCCAAGGCCAAAAAGGCAATGACTAAAGCTACGGTCAGCCAAAGAAGATTTTTTTGGATGCCTCGGCGGGTTGAGTAAGCTCCTCCTTCTGATCCAAAAGCCGAACCTAAAGCGGTTCCTCTTTGTTGCATTACTATAGACACGATTATCAAGACGCAAATAACGGCTTGAATTGCTAATAAAATATTGTTTGCCATATTATTTAAGATTTTGAAGTGTTAACGCTTGTAAGGGCCGTATCAAAAACAACACCCAGAAACCAAACTGTCAAAGAAGTCCAAAAAAGAGCGCTGATTCCGGTTATTTCAAAGTAAGACGGAGCGAAAATAATGTCGGCAACCCATACCAGCCCCATCATTATTACCAAAGAAAAAAGGTTCAAAGTCAGAAGCCGGAGAGGAAAAGTAATTATTTCTAGGGCCGGCTTTATAAAAAAATTCAAAATACCCAAAATTAAACCTACAAGGCAAAGAGTAATAAAGTTACCGTCATAATAGACGCCCTGCACTAAATAGGAAGCAAGAGCGATGCCGGCGATTCCTCCTATAATTTGTCCGAGCAAGCTTTTCACTTTCCTAATAATAGACGAAAACGAGCTGAAAGTCAACTTTAAAAATATGAAAATTTAAAACCAAAAGAATAAAATATAAGAATAAAAATTGAAAATTTGTTTTAAAATATCGCCTTTTTATCTTTGTTGTTTATTGATCGGACGCGCAATTTTTGCAGGGTTGACAATCTTCCCCAATCGGTTAAATTATACATTAGCAGTCTATGGTCGTAACTGCTAAAATTTAAAATATTAATTGTCTTTAATAAATTTAAGATTTGAAGCTAAAAATTTGAATTTTGAAACAAAAAAATTGTTTCAAGTTCAAAATCCAAGCTTCAAGAAAGCAAATATGAAAATAAAACCGCTTTCAGACCATATTGTAATAGAGCCGTTGCGTGAAGAAGAAAAAAGCAAAGGAGGAATATTGCTTCCGCAATCAGTTGAAAAAGAAAAACCCGAACAGGGAAAAGTTATTTTTGTCGGTCCCGGCAAAATGACTTCTTCAGGGAAAATCATTCCTATGGAAGTTAAAAAGGGGGATAAAGTTTTATTTACCAAATACGGACCGAATGAAATTAAGATTGAGAACAAAGAATACCTTATTGCTTCGCAGGACGATATATTGGCAATCATTGTTGAATAATTAATTTTCAATTTCTAATTTCTATTAAATTTTCAATTTTCAATGGTTCAATGCTTAAAAATTAATTCATTGAAAATTTAATGAAAATTGAAAATTAGAAATCAAGAAATCAAAAGTATGGCTAAACAAATTTTATATTCCGAAGAGTCTCGTAAAAAACTCAAAACCGGCGTTGACAAGCTGGCGGATGCCGTAGTTGTAACTCTTGGTCCCAAAGGCCGCAATGTTATTATCGGAGAAAATTACGGCTCTCCGACCATTACCAACGACGGAGTTTCCATTGCCAAAGAAATAGAGCTTGAAGACAAGGTTGAGAATTTGGGAGCCCAAGTGGTCAAGCAGGCTTCCGAGAAAACTAACGACTTAGCCGGAGACGGAACCACCACCGCCACTCTTTTGGCGCAGAGCTTAATAAGAGAAGGATTCAAAAACGTTACGGCCGGAGCCAATCCGCTGGCTTTGAAGCGCGGAATGGAGAAGGCTTGCGATTCCGTTGTTAACGAACTGAAAAAAATTGCCAAACCGGTCGCGACAGAAGAAGAAATGGCGCAAGTGGCGACTATTTCCGCGGAAGACAAAAGCCTTGGATCTTTAATCGCTCAAGTGATTAAAGAGGTAGGCAAAGACGGAGTTGTGACGGTTGAAGAATCCAAAAAATCTGGCATTGACAAAGAAATTGTAAAAGGCTTGCAATTTGACCAAGGATATATTTCTCCTTATATGGTCACAAACCTTGAAAGGATGGAAGCGGTTCTTGAGGATCCTTATGTTTTGGTTACCGACAAAAAAATATCCAACATCCAAGAGATAGTTCCTCTTTTGGAAAAAGCGTTAAAAACCGGCAAGAAAGATATTTTGATTATTGCCGATGAAGTTGAAGGAGACGCTTTGGCTACATTGATAGTGAACCGTATCCGCGGAATGTTTAACGCCGTTGCCGTTAAGGCTCCCGGATTCGGAGACAGGAAAAAAGAAATGATGCAGGATATAGCCGTGGTTACCGGGGGGCAAGTTATTTCCCAGGATTTAGGCTTTAAGCTGGAAAACGCCGAATTGAGTTCTTTGGGACAGGCGCGCAGAATAGTGGTTACCAAAGACAAAACGACTATCGTTGAAGGAAAAGGGAAAAAAGCGGAAATAGAGGCTCGCGTCAGCCAAATCAAAAAACAGATTGAAATGGAGGATTCTGATTTTGACCGCGAAAAGCTTCAGGAAAGATTGGCGAAATTATCCGGAGGAGTGGCGGTTATTAAAGTGGGAGCCGCAACCGAAATAGAACAGAAAGCCAAACAGCACAAAACCGAAGACGCTTTGGCCGCCACCCGTGCTGCAATAGAAGAGGGAATCGTCCCGGGAGGAGGAGTGGCGCTGCTTCGCTGCCAAAAAATATTGGAAGACAGCAAATTGAAGGGAGACGAGAAAGTGGGAATCAATATCGTAAGAAGGGCGTTGGAAGACCCTATAAGAAAGATAGCCGACAATGCGGGCAAAGACGGAGCGGTTGTAGCCGCTGACGTTAAAAAACTGCCCAACAACGAGGGATACAATGCCGCTGAAGATATTTTTGAAGATTTATTGAAAGCGGGAGTTGTTGATCCGGCAAAAGTTGTAAGATCTACTTTGCAAAACGCCGTATCCGCCGCTTCTATGCTTTTGACTACGGAATGCGTCGTAGCTGAAATTCCCGAGAAGAAAAACAATCCGCCCACCGGAGGGATGCCCGCCGGAGGAATGGGAATGCCGGAGTACTAATAAGAAAAAAGTTTTCCAAAACAAAAAGCCCGCTAAATAGTGGGCTTTTTGTTTTTAGCAAATATAGTGTATATTTTTATTAGTTTGCAAAGGTCGGTTGCCGTTGAGAGGTAATTCTTTTTAAAAGTGTTATCTTCACAGTTCCGATTTCGAAGAACTGAAGAAGATGTATTTTTAAAATATTGAGCTATGAATAAAGAGAAAGACAACGATCCGGACGTGGATGAAACCACCGAAGACAATTACGGCGAAGAATCAGGTCCCGACTAAAATTAAAAAGCTCCGTTAATGAAAGCGGAGCTTTTTATTTTAACCTAGACTTTTTTCTCGTTCTTTTCTGATCATTGTTACGACTTTCATATGTCCGATTTTTTCTACTATATCCCAAGCTTTTTTATATTGTGGGTGAGAAGATTTGGCAACTCTTTCCAAAATTCTTTTTTCCCAATTTTTATCCTTGAGAACGTCAACGAATATATGTTTAAGAAGCGCATACGTTTGAATATGGCTTCTAACATTGCCTGATTCTTCTGGAAAAGTTTTTTTCATTATTTCTCCCATTCTAGTTTTTCCAAAACATTGTATGTTATCAGACATTAATCTGTGGGTAAGTTCATGGGCGAGGTCGTCAATAAATTTTTTCGACTGGGAATAAGTCCTGATTACTATCGGATCGCTGAATTGGCGATCGTTCCCGCAAACTACATAAACATCAATAATATTCTGCAAAAAATTCAAAGACATTGCTTCGCACATAGATTTGATAATGATCTCTTCTTTTTCTTTCCATGCGGCACTGTTTATTTCAATTAATTTCTTAATTTCTTTTTCTTCGGGCTTTATCCATTTCTCCCATTTAGGCTTTGTTTTTATATAAGCCTCAAAAACAGGATCAAGGAAACGTCCGTGTTTTATTCTGATGATAGGATAGGTTGTCGGAGAAAAGTCTTTGGATAGTTCCATAATCAAAATTATACATTATCCGGGAATTTGGCTCAATTTGACCGTTTTTAATTTGCCAAAAGAAAAAGAAGATTCCAAATAATTTCTCTTGTTTTTAGAATGTTTTTTATTTATAATTATTAAGACAGAAACATAATAACTTATCAAAAGCTTCGTTGTTTTGCCGATAAATAAAAGGTTATCCGCAAGGCGGCAAGTTTTTATAAAATATGGAAATACTGACAATCGTATTAATCGCGCTGTTTTTGATAGGCGCGTGGCTGGCGTTTGGATACAACGGCCTTGTGAGGCTGAAAACCCAAAGCCAGGAAGCTTTGGCGGACATAGATGTCCAGCTCAAAAGAAGATATGATTTGATTCCCAACTTGCTGGAAACCGTAAAAGGATATGCCGCTCACGAAAAGGAAACCTTTGATCGCGTAACCCAGGCTAGGACGGCTGCTATGGGAGCGACAGGCGTAAAAGAACAGGCAGAGGCCAATAATCAGCTTACGGGAGCTTTAAAGTCCTTGTTTGCTGTTTCCGAAAATTATCCGGAACTGAAAGCTTCCGCTAATTTCTTGGAATTGCAAAGAGAGCTTACGGACACGGAAGACAAAGTGCAGGCCGCCCGCAGATTTTATAACGCCAATGTGCGAGATCTTAATATTAAAGTCCAAAGCTTTCCGGACAACATTATTGCCAACATATTCGGCTTTAAGATGATGGAATTGTTTGAATTGGCCGACGCGGCTCAAAAAGAAGCTCCGCAGGTTAAATTTTAACCAATAAAATATCTATGGCGACTTTGTATTCTCAAGCGGCTTCAAACGTCCGCAGGACATGGTTTTTAATGGCTTTGTTTTTGATTTTGATAATCGGCTTGGGCTATGTTTTCAGCTATCTTTACGACAATTACTATATCCTTTATATAGCCGTTGCCATTGCTTTTATCCAAAGCTTTGCGAGCTACTGGTTTTCGGACAAAATAGTCCTGTCTATGACCGGAGCCAAGCTGGTTTCTGAAGAAGAAAACCGGGAACTTTACCATATCGTTGAAAATCTTACGATTGCTTCGGGTCTGCCGATGCCGAAAATCTATATAATGGAAGAAGCCCAGCCGAACGCTTTTGCCACCGGTCGCGATGAAAAGCATGCGGTTGTCGCTGTAACCAGAGGGCTTTTGGAAAAGCTGGAAAAAGTTGAGTTGGAAGGAGTAATTGCCCACGAGCTTTCCCATATCAAGAACAAAGACATCCTCTTAAGCACAGTCGTGGTTGTCTTGGTGGGAGCAATTGCTTTACTTTCGGATCTTTTTTTTAGGATAAGTTTTTGGGGAGGGGGAGGAGAAAGAAAAAAAGGAGGAGCTTTGGTCTTAATTCTTGGAATAGCCGCCGCTATCCTTGCTCCTTTGGCCGCGGCCTTGATTCAGTTGGCAATTTCACGCAAGAGAGAATTTTTAGCCGATGCCTCGGGAGCATTGATGACCCGCTATCCCGAAGGACTGGCAAGCGCCTTGCAAAAAATAGCCGGAGACGCCTCTCCCATGAAGTCCGCCAATAATTCAACAGCCCACTTATTTATTTCTTCTCCGTTTAAAGGAAAGAAAAAGAATATACTCTCCAAGCTTTTTATGACGCATCCTCCGACAGAGGAGCGAATAGAAGCGCTTACGAATATGCGAATATAAAAAATGCGGGAGAGTATCCCGCATTTTACTTATTTTGTTTTGGCGATAATGACAGTGTAGTTTTTGCCGTAGGCCTTGGCGCATTTAGGGCAGGTGGTGTACCACATATACATTTTTTCAATTTGCAGCCCTTTTTCTTTGACAAAATTTTCAAAATCTTGGCACCATTTGCCGGTGTCTTTGAAATCGCCTTCATAAACTTTGCTGGCGAATTTTCCCGAAAGAGTAATATTTTCCGCGCCGGGAATTTCTTTATCAACAGCGACATATAAATCCATATTCCATTTTGACGTGTGGTCCGAAAGACCCATCCAATCCTGCGCTTTGCCGTTGGCTTTTTGAACCTTTTCCATCAACTTTTTAAACACTCCGCCAAAATTTATCGGCATATAAAACAAAGTAAATACTTTGCCTTTTATAAATTTTTTACTTTGCCATTCAAAAATTTTTCCGTCCCACGGCTCGGGATTGAATTTTGGACAGCATCCGGTTTCCGATGTTTGGTTTTCCATAAGTTTTTAAAAAGCTATTTATTAAAAATCCTCCTGTGATTGATTTTAACCCGTTTTTTGTTTATAGTATAGCCATTGCGAAAGAATTTGAAGGGCTTATCCTCCGCAGCTTTAGCGAAGGAGGAAGCGAAGATCGCCGTTGTTAGAACGTCGGCGAATCAAAGGAGGGGTCGCATAGAGGCCGAGTTTGCCCCGCCTTGGCGGGGTAAGGGCCAATTTGTTTATATTATAAAAAGTTTAGTTGATGGCAGATATTATATCGGTTATACTGGCAATCTTGCGGAACGCCTTAATGCCCATAATCGCGGATCAAATCGTTCAACTAAAAAATATAGACCATGGGTATTGATTGCCGAAGAGGAATATTCTGATCGTAAAGATGCTTGTCGCAGGGAAAAACAAATAAAATCTTACAAAGGAGGAGAAGCATTTAAAAAATTAATTGAAAATTTTTAGATTTAATAATTGGAGGGGTCGCATAGAGGCCGAGTGCGCGCGCTTGGAAAGCGCGTAAGGGTTAAACCTTCGCGGGTTCGAATCCCGCCCCCTCCGCCAATTTTCACTTTTTGTGAAATCGTAAGAAACAGCCTCGGCGCAAAGCGCCTCGGCATGGTATTTTTCCGCAATTTTGAAGGCATTTTTGAAATCCAAAACCAAAGTGCGGTCGGCAATACGGAAGTTCGAACCAATCTTTTTGAGAAAATCCCGAATCCTTTCGGGATTTTTTTGTTGAGCGTATTTTTCGGCTTGGTTGGTGTCTTTTAGAAAGGCAATGGCAAGTTCGAACCGATTATTGCTCTTTCGCCCAAAAGCATGGATTTTTTCTTCCAAATTTTTTTTAGCGAGAATGAGCTTGTACTTTTTGGCAGTATATTCCATTTGCGACAAATTGCCGTCCAGTTGTAAATCAAGCAAACGATCAAGTTTTGTTTCTATCTCCACAAGCTCATTTCTCGCTTTTTGGGCGAAAGAGCTTTCCGCTTGGGCAATCTTCATTTTTTCATTTTCAAAATAATTGATTGAAGCGTTTGCCCAAGCGGAAGACAAAGAAACTTTTTTTATTTCCTCTCGGATTTGAGAAGTGATGGCGTCCTCTCTCGCATACCTTTGCGAACAAGGATTTTTCCGTTTGGTACATCGCAAATAGTTATGTCCTTTTTGCGTTTCGGTGGTAATAAAGCAACCACATTCTCCGCAACGGAAAAATCCTCTAAAAATGTATGGTTTCAATTTTGGCGATTTCGGTTTGCTCTTGTTCGCCATCACTTCTTGAACAGAATCAAAAAGTTTCTTTGTGATAATCGGTTCATGCTTTCCGTCATACAATTCGCCGTTATATTCAATCATGCCGTAATAGATTTTGTTCTTGAGCATATACTGATAATTTGAGACGGAAAGCATTTTGCCTTTCTTGCCAACCAAGCCCAAGGAATTGATAATCTTTCGGATTTGAGCGAGGGGATATTCGCCAGTTGAATACATTTCAAAAGCCCGCTTGATATACTTTGCCTTTTCTTTGTCCACGGCGATACAGCGGACGTTTTTGTCATTCATATAGCCAAGTGGCGCCCAAGCGGGCCATATTCCATTTCGCAATTTCTGGCGAATACCCCTCTTTATATTTTCCGAAAGATTATCCACATAATATTTTGATTGCCCAAAAGCAATAGACAACATAAATTTTCCCTGC
>Ga0265293_10007287_pt1 | contig 17139 bp, 21 predicted proteins | sample Munlanlewell138R_FD_192505 | JGI IMG/M metagenome (GOLD analysis project Ga0265293, IMG submission 192505) | Leachate microbial communities from a municipal landfill in Southern Ontario, Canada - Leachate well 138R | ecosystem: Engineered > Solid waste > Landfill > Unclassified | place: Canada...
ATCTTTGAGCCATCCCCTGCCCACTCGCTCCTCGGCCCACTCGCGGCTTTGGTCAATGGTGCGACCTTCTGGCTGGAGAAGTCCGCCAGACTGGATATTGGCTGCTGACAAGATGATCTGCTGTGCTTGATCGAGCTCTGACTGCTCTTGCGGGGTGAGCTCTCCCATCTTGTCTGTATACCGACGAATAATATCCTTTGCAGCGCTAACCTGCTGGCTGTCAATGCCTGCTCCTCCGCCCACCTGAACTGTAATCGGATTCCCATCCTTGTCGGTGTTGTATGCGTCATACAGGGTGTTGCCACTCATATAGAACCGGCGCTGCGGATCTTTCGGTTCAAACGGCGCCTCTTTCCGTCCGACCAGCTCGCCGGCGGCGTTGTACTGCTCGGTGATTTGCGCGCCTCCCTCGCGAAACGTCCTTTCGTCCGTTGCCCGCAATGCGTCAGCCCGCGCATGATCCTCGGCCCGAAGGGTGTCCTGCCGATCAAACTGCACCTGCTGCATCTGGCTCTGGTATTCGCGCAAGCGCTCCTCGCGAAGACGGGTGGAAATGTCCTCGCCGACGGCCTTGAGTCCGCCGCCCAACCCTTTCAGGAGTCCATAGCTGGCCATTTACACACCTCTTTGAAGAAGCCCGCGGGGCTGTTTGCCCATGCCGTCATCTCTTGCCTGCCCTTGCATCATGCCGCCCTGCTCGGGAGGCATCGCTTGTTGCGGTGCTGCCATCCCGGGATCAGGCTGCTGGCCCATAGGGTCGGGCCCCTGCTCCTGCTGTGATGCCATGATTGCCTGTACCACTTCGGGCGGCGCTCCGATCTCTTGCAGCGACGATGCAACCTCTTGGGGCGGATACTGGTTCGACTGGAGCCAGAGCATGGTGGCGGACTGGAAGATCTCCATTTGCAAGCTGGGATCGTTCTGGCCGGCGCCGGCTTGCTCCAGAGCATCCATCACGTCGTCGATAAGGGCGATGCCCAGAGCTGCGGCAACCGTCAGAGACAGCTGACCCACTTCATCCTGAATACGCAGCAGGATCGTCACGATGGCGCCGGACACGACATTGGCGGGCGAGCCCTGCTGCATGTCCTGCACCAGACCGTCAAACACCTCTTTCTGGTACAGGAACTGCCGTGCAAGTTGGTAGCCCTCCTTGAACTGCTGAATGTCCTGCGGGTTCATGTTTTCCATGCCGGCTGCATCTGCCACCGGTGCGGCCTGGGGTTGTGCCTGGGGTTGCGCGGGCATCGGAGCCTGCTGGGCATTTACCATGTCGTTCATGCGATCTCCTGCGAAAAGCGTCGTGTTTCTGGATTCCAGCGGATGCCCCCGGCGCGTGATACATCAACGGGCGAGCCCATGCGGTCGTATCTGTCGGCAATCAGCCGCTCCTGCCGCTTGATCAGATCTTCTTCGGCCTTGCCTTCCATGTAGCCGCCCACCAGCTTGGCGCCGGCGCTGACAATTTCCTGGTTATCCTTGCCCCAGGCGAGAAGTCCTTTGCCTTGGCCGACGTTCGAGGCGGAAGCATTCAGTGTGCCGTCAGCCGCATACTTCCCTTCGCCACCGGTGACAGCTTCGCGCAGCGGCTCAAAGCCCTTCTTGTCGATCCATTCCGCGCCCTTCTGGATGCCGTCACCGATCTGGGTGAGCAGGCCGGGCGCGCCATCGTAGGCGGCCCGCTTGGCCAAATGCTGCCCGGCTATTTCAACGCCCTCCATGGCGGCCCCTTCTATGCCTTTCGCTGCCGTTTGTGAGGCCACCTTAGTGGCCGTGTCTGCCCCAGCTGTAGACGCCGTCTGGGCGGCCCCTTCAGCCGCCCCCGCAACGCCCGAAGCGCCGCCCGCGGTTGCCGGAGTCGCCAGCGACGACACGCCGTAATATGCGCCCACCGCCCCGACCACCGCCTTGAAGAAGTTTCCTTCCTTGATCCCGTCATACGCCGCCTTTGCGGACAGCGCGACACCCACCACTTTGATGATTGGAACTGCTGCAGCCATATCAAATTACCTTGAATTGTGTGCCAATAGGTTGAGCCCCCAAGCGAGAGAAAAGCCGCTCGGCCCTTTCCCCCGGAACTCCGCCAAAGGATGTTGCAAGCATGATGTCGGCATCTTCTCCCCATCCTCTTGCCCAGCGCAGATAACCGCGCACCAGGGCCAGCCCTTCGCTTTCGGCGTAGAGGAACTCGTTGCCGACCTTCATGCCTTTGGCGTAGATGCACGGGGAAGCCACCCCAACAACTACTCCATCCAGCTTCTCGTTCACCAGCACCAAGCTGTAGGGGTTGAAAAGCCTTACCTTCAGCGAGGCGGCGCAAATGTCGCGGTCGAAGGATGAGTAGTTCTCGGACAGGCTGTTGGCTTTCTCGAACACATCAACGCAGGCGTCGATGTCCTTGTAGGTAGCGTGGCGGATCAAAAGGCGTAACCCGCCGGCAATCTAAAGTTCGGCAGCCCGCTTGTCGGAGGCGGCTGTGTCGATCCGGCCTGAGTCTGTGCCGGACCGCTCGCCCGGTAAACCACTTGGCCATCCACGATGTCGAAGTCGGCCATGGCCGTGGTGGTAGACAGGTTGTTGTAGTGCATCTCGACCAGGTTGTTGACCATGCTCTGCTTGTTCTCTTTCTTCAGGTCAGCAGACTGGATCTGCGCGATGGCGTCGGTGAGCGAGGCGTTCATGCCTGACACTTGGCGGAACAGCTCCTGTGCTGATGCCCTGGCAAGCTCGTCGGCTCGGGCCTGTCGTTCTGCTGCGCTCTCCCCCGCCCGGAACTCCCTTTCGAACAGATTCTGCTCGGCCTGGAAGTTGCGGATTATTTCGTCTTGTGCTGCTTGGAATTGCCTGTTGGCCTCGTTTTGCGTCGCTTGGAATTGCAGGTTGGCAGCATTCATGGAAGACTGGTGCGCCCTGTCAGCGGCGCGCTGCCTGCCTTCAAATGCAAAGGCTTTGTCGTCCCGAACCATGACGTTGGAGGAGTCCTGGTTGGCCCTGCCTTGCTGGAAGTAGGTGCCGGCATCCTGCTGGGCCATCGGCATGGCGCGGTCGATCATGGCGCCCATGGACGCCTCTGCGCCGATCGAAGAATCCAGCAAGCCCCTTGATCCCGCGTACTGTTTTCCTTGCGTCCCGGCCCGCTGCATCAACGGCGAGTCTTTGGCCAGAATGTTGTCCATGTGTGTCTGCACAAGGTCATTGTTCTGGACGTTGCGGTGGACTGCGCCAGCCTCCCCCTTTCCCCATTCGGCGGGCTGCGTCGGCTGAGATGTCTGGCCGGGTGAGTTTGGGTTGTTCTGGTTGGTAGTAGGCATAGTTGCTCCGTTGTGCTAGCTTTTGGTTTGCAGTTATGGTGTCACGACTGGCTTGGCCGCTCAGCCCACCAGCTCTAAGAAGAAGTCGCCTTTACCGCCGGGAGAGCCGTCAGGTAACCAGTCAGCGCCGCCGCCCCGCCCGCCCCACGCGGCAACACCCTCTCTCGGCGTTGGGAGGGTGGCCTGGTTGCCCCCGAGCCCAGTACTCCCTATAAATCCCCCGTACCCCCCAGCGCCGCCTGACGCCGAAACGCCCAAGCCACTAGCGGCTGCTCCCGTCCCTCCCGCAATACCGTCAGCATTAACCCTGCCCTCCCCGCCCGACCCGCCAATCCCGGCGACGATCGGGGTCGCCCCCTTCGCGAAAATTGTCGCCTCCTCCCTGGATCCTCGGTCACCAGTCCGACCGTTCCCGCCTTGCCCTGGCGATGTGGATTGGCGAGCGCCGCCGCCGCCGCCGCCCGCGCCGGTGGCTACGACACGGTAGACGCCGGGCACGGGGAGCCCCCATCGAGACTCATCCCAGGTTCGCCGCCGATTCGCCGTCGATGAGGGTGCGGCGTTCAGTATCATCTTGGCGCCCCACCCCTCGCTCATCAGCTGGGCCGTACCCGTCACCCGAGTCCACATCGCGCCTGCCTTCAGCGCCCTGGGTCGAAACATGAAGTTGTTCAAAATTACCCCCAGTCCACCAGCATTGCTCTAATGTTTGCATTGCCCAGCTTGTAGAACATATACAGCTCCCAGCTGTTCGACACATTACTGGGAGGTGGCACTACGCCACCGGACCAGTTGATAGTCTGAGTGAATGCCAATGCGCCCTTCCTGCCTGCTCGCGCAATCCGCACGTGCCACGACAGGCGCTTACCCGTGGTATCGGGGATGTTAGTGAAATCGAGCGTCAGGGTGCCAGTGGTGTTGGCGCTCTGCATTGACACCAGGAAAAAGTCCCCCGCTGAAAGGTCTATCTCGACCGTCTCTGAGCCTGACAGCCCGACATCTCCTAGGTCCACAAAAGGAAGGGCTCCGCTCTCCCCGCCACCCACCGACTTGTACTCGCCCCCCTCCCAGACATACAGCAGACCTTTATCGATGACCCTATACAGCCTCCCATCCATGCCAGCAGGCGGTAGCGAGGCAAAATCAGCGTAGCTCAAGACCATCTCGACAAGCTCATAGCCGGTGCCGGTGTCATTGGCTGCAAGCACCTTGCCTTCATTGCCAGCGGGATCGGGCCAGCCCGCAAATCCCATTGCCTTCTGTGCCCAGTGATACGCCGAGAACAGCCCCGACTCGACCGGATCATCTTCTGGGTTTGTTGCCCACTTTTCGGAGAGATCCGCCGCGTCTTCAGCTTCGCCGGCGGACTGACTGGCAGCCAGCGCCGAACCATCGGCCTCGCCTGCTTTTGTCGTGGCAATGCCGGCCTGGGTAGTCGCTATCCCGGCCTGAGTGCTGGCTGTGCCGGCAGATGAAGACGCTGACGATGCTGATCCGCTGGCGGCAAGAGCTGATCCGCTCGCCTCGCCGGCCTTGGTTGTAGCGATTCCCGCCTGAATTGTCGCGGTGCTGGCGGCGCCGGTTGCCTCTGTGACCAGGCCCTGCCAAGCCGATTGAGCCAAGAACGCCGACTCAGCATCGTCATAGATCATGTCGTAGACGCCGCCGGCCACCAGGTCACCGGCCATCATCGGCTGATTATCGTTGCGCCTGATGGCCCTGCCGCCCAGACCGTCCACGCTGAGCGTTGCGGGCCCGGTATTGGTGGTGGCGACCTTGATGGAGAGGCGATACCCAGCCTTATCCGAGTACGTCTCCCAAGGGATAAGGTTTTCCACCTCCAGCGCATTGGCCGTGCCGCTGGCGATCAGATAGAAAGGGTTGCCCGACAAAATGTCCGAGATCGACGGAAGCATGTCGAAGGCGGCCTGAATCGCGTCGAATTCATAGCGCACCTCGCCGCCGCGAACCTTTGCAAACGGCGTAAAATTGTAGGTTCGGTTGTAGAAGTTATTGGCCACGCTTCAACCTCCGGGGCAGGTAGTGGACTTCAAGCGTCTGAATGGTGAATGGGCGGGTTGTCGCGGAATTGCCGTACACCAGGACAGAGATGTTGCGGCCGGTGCCCGACAGCGGAACACCGCGGCTGGCAAAGGTGACAGCGTCCCAATAGATTTCGTCCCAGTTGTCGATGTCGTAGTAACCGCCGCCGCCAATGATCTGCACCTCCGATGACGGGTTCGACGGGATCATGTAATCGCTGTAGGACAACTCATAGGCCAGGTCCAGCCTGACCGATCTGTCCGTTTCCAGATCGATGAACAGCCGTCGATAGGACTTGCGGATGTGCGGGGATTTCTGGTTCATGAAGGGCGAGCGATAGGCGTACTCGATGGGCTCACCGTCGAAGTTGTAGCCAGTCTCCATCCGGTAAACGAAGCCATCGTCATCACCGAACAGAATCACTTCGTTGCCCTTTCCGTCCGGGCTGCTGGACAGGCAGGTGGGGATGTGGGCCAGCTTCAGGGTGGAGAATGCCGGCACCCCTTCGCCGATGTACTGGTCATCGCCCATCACCAGGGCTGTGCCATCGTTGAAAAAGAGGCGGTACTGGTTTCGGTCTTTGACCACCACCGTGCCCAGCACCCGGTCCTGGTGGACATCAAGGATCGGCTTTACGAAGCGGGAAACGGTGGCCGACTCGAAGTCACCGAAGGCGTCAACCCGCTCCAGCGGTGCGATGCCCTTGTCATCGAGCGCATACACGGTGCCGATCTTCTGGACGGTGTAGTCCTTCGCACCGAAGGTCTCGGAGATGATCTGAAGGTTCCAGTCCTCGGCGCTCGAGCCATACAGGCCGTAGACCATGGATCGGGTATATATGGCGAGCATGTCGCCGGCGCGCTGGGCAAAGCCTGTGCATTCATCGCCCAAGCCGAACTGTGCCGCACCCATCAGGGCAGAGAAAGCCAGCGGTTCGCCGATGCCGCTGTGAGCCATGTTGCCGCCCGGCAGCGACAGGAACAGATGGCTCTTGTGCGCAATGAGATATTTCGGCTTGTTCCAGTCAGGGTTGGGCTCTGCGCCGGGGAAATAGATCGGCGTCAGCGTCTCGCCATCGAACTCAAAAGCCGGATTGACGCCGTCGCACCCGTACAGATACCGCGTCGCGCTGCCGCCGTAGAAGTTGTGCAGGATGAACTGAAGCTTGCCGCCGGGCGCCAGGGTTACCGTGGTCGCCTCGCCGTCGGCCACCGCCTTGGTCACGCCCTCAACCTGCAGGTTCTCGCCGTCGTCGAAATCCCCTGACGTGACATCAACAACCATGTACCCGGCCGCATCGTTGCCGTAAGAGCCTGCATTCTTGATGAACCGCTTCACCACGCCCTCGGCAGAGGATGTGGCACCAGTGATGGTTGTGCCCGGGGTTATCTCACCTTCCGTCATAACGCCCGAATCAAAAAACAGGGTCGCCATGGGCGGAACTTCTACCCACCCCGTGGCGCTGGTCTTGTACAGCTTCACCGCACCGCCATCCGCCCGGAAGGCATAGGCGTTTGCCTTGTACCAAATCGCCCCCAGCACAGGCCCGTCACCCGGCACGGCGCCGATCTGGGAGCGGTAGTAGTTCTCCGCCGCCAGCTGCCACTGGTCCGCATCCTCGACCTCTTCAAGGCCATCCAGGATTGGCAGCGCCGTTACCGTCGTGCCTGCTACGGTCTCCCCCAGCTCAAAGGTGCCGGCAAGGTCAGTAATGCCCAAGATGTTGGTGTTGTCGCGGATGGCAAACAGCCAGGCCGTCGCGCCGGATGTCGCACCGGTGATGACGGAGCCAGGTGTCAGCCCCAGCGCGTCATCGACCTCCATCGTGTAATAACGCCCTGACGACGGCGCAGGGCGACCATCCAGGCGCTCGTAGCCGGCAATGCGCCGGTAACCGCCTTCAAGCTCAGGCTCAAAGTTCAGCAGATCAAGCGCAGCACCCGGCTCGATGTTGATGAAGGTGGACGCCAGATCAATGCCGCCACGCAGGCCAACAACGTCAACTTTCTTCTCGGGCAGATTCACTCGGCCACCACCACAATCGGCGCCGCTTCCTGTCGGCCATGGGTTTGCTGCCTGCGAGACAGCTGGTGGCGCTCCAGCAGTTCCATGTTGGCCTGGTACATCTCGGCTCCCTGAATCTTCGCGTCAGCAGCCGATTCGTAGTTCCCGTAGAGCATCAGGGCACGGCCCACGATCACGTCGCGGAACTGGGCAGGAATGAGCGGAGTGTCGGCGTTCTCTACCATCACGAGCGGGGTGCGGTAGTATTCATACGACAGGTGGTAGCCCTCGTCGGGCGCCGGCACCAATTGGAGCTGGTTGTCGGGGCGGATCACACCCATTGCCGGCCTGGCAGGATCGACCGATTCCGGCTTGTAGTCGGCCCACTCGATCACAGGCAAAGGTGACCCGTCCAGAAATATCCGCTGGGCGTCCCATATTCCCAGCCTGGCCGGCCCTGGATACAGCGGAACGCCAGGTGATATCGTCAAGGCTGACTGCCGCCACAGAAAGAACCAATCGAACCGCAGGGACTGGATTTCACTGTGGGCATCCTGCACATAGCCGATGGCCTTCTGGTAGTCGCCTACCTGGCCAGTAACCGCGCTCGGGCCGGAGTCGGCCATGCCGCTGTAGCGGACAACCTTCTGGACGATCTCCAAGAATGTCATTCAGCTGATCCCTTTGCCGCCTCGATGCGCTCGCGCAGGCTCTTGTCGCTGATGTTGGAGCGGAAGGCGATGCCGAGGGCCTCTGCCTCCCCTTCCAGCCTTGCGCGCTCGTCCTGGTCGCTACTGGCATCTTCTTCGGCTGGGGCCTCGGCAGTCGGCCCGGCTGAAGCGTCGAGCCCCTCGCCCCCTTCTTCTGCCGCGAGATCGCCCGGATCGCAGCCAGGCGCGCCATCGTCATCGGCAATAGAGGTTTCGGCCTCATCAGGTGCCTGCAGGCAGGTGCCGCCGCAGCATTCCGATTTCTGCTCGCCCTGCGCATCGAATCGGCCCAAGCACGCGCCAGCCCTGTTAAAGCCGTAGCCGTCCTGCATGTAGGCCAGAGGCATCCTGCCGCCCACCTCAACGATGTTGCGCTCACGGTCAATCGTTCTCATGGTTGCACCTTGTGGGTTTATGAACCTTCTTGTGCCAGGGGCGGTCGTGCTCGTCACGCATGGAAACGCTGGCGGCCAGGCCGTCTTTCAGGCTGGCACCCTCGCCTTCGGCAAACTTGTCGATCTGCGGCTTCGGCTCTTCGTAGTCGCAGCAATAAATGGGTCGTGATTTCATGGTCACACCTCAAAAAGAAAGGGGCCTCTCGGCCCCTGTCTGTCAGCTTGCGGCGACACTGCCGCCCTTCACCGGCTTCGGTCGCTGAGATCCACTGGTAATCTCAACTCCCTGGCCAGCGGTGAAACTCTTTACCTCGGCAACGCCCGATTCCAGTCCGGCAGTAGTGCCGCCCTTTTTTCCCATGGCACGGTGAGTGCCCTTTGCTTGCTTTGCCATATGTCCTCCTTAGAACCAGGCGATGGTGACAGTGATGGTGGCTGCGCCTGCCGTTGCTTCCCCGCCAGTAGCAAGGGCAACAACGGAATCAGGGGCGATCAGATTGCTGTCAACCGGACTGATAACTGCATCGCTAAACACATCGTTTACGGAAGCCACTTCGACGTCCAGAGTGGCGTACTTGTCTGCATCATCGGTGGTGCCCACAGTAACAGTGGCATCAGCCACGGTGACAGCAGTTGTTACCACTGCGGAAAGGCCGACAATTGCGCCCTTTTTGCCCTTGGGGCCAGCAACCTTGAGAAGCGTCGCGGCAGACGTCAGGGACGCCGCAGCCGCCGTGTAGGTCGCATAGATAGGATCGTGATAAGCCATGTGTTTTACCTCAAAGAAAAAGGGGCCGAAGCCCCATAATTAAGCCGCACTCGCCCACTTCACAATGCGGGCCTGAGCCTTGGTCTGCGCGTTTGTGGTGTCGGCATGGGTGATGCCGAACTGGCCGAGATACAGCCACGCGATGCCTTTGCCGCGACCGTAGTCGTCGCCGACCTTCGCCCGCAGCTCTTCAGGGCAGGCCACCGCCTCGGTGACCGTGTCAGCCCCAAAGAAGTAAGCTGCGTCGGACTTATTGTTTGTGGACCACCCCTCGGAAGGGATGTTGGTCTGGGACACAAACCGGATACCCTCGTAGCGACCGTTCTCGCCATTCATCACGCGGTGCCAGCCTTCGCTGGTGTACATGTGCATGGCTTCGAGGTCGTCCTTGAGGGCGCGCAGGGTGGTGGGCCGAGCGATGCAAACGTAGTGCTCGCCGTCGAATACAGGGATGTTGCGCTCCTGCATCAGGTCGGCGATTTGCTTGACGTGGGTATTGCTCAGGTCGCTGTCGTTGTTACCGTTCGGGGCGCCGGTGTCCGTGAGGTTGTACGCGGTTGCGCTGGTCGCCACGTATTGCAGGATGGCGTTGTCGAACTGCGCGTGGGCTGCCCGGTCCAGGGTCCGGTTGGCGTCGTTCTTCAGGGTCTGAAAAACGATTTTCCGGATGTCGTGCTCCGCCAGAGTTTCCAGCTTGCCGGTGTAGGGCACAGACAGGCCGAACTCCGTGATGGTCACAGAGCCCTGGGAGATCGGGAACGAGGTTTCGGGGATCGGCAGGCTTTCGTCCAGCTCGCCACCTTCGTCAACGGTGTCACCGTAGACGTTCCACTGGAAGGTTTGCCCGCGGTGTTTGCCGATGGCCGCTTCCACATCGCAGAATTGGCGGAACCGGGAAAGGGGTTGCAGGGCTGTACGGAACTCGTCCGACAGGGTGGGGTTTGCCAGGTAACCGGAGCCACTATCGCTCCATGCGTTTCCAGCCATTGTCATTTACCTCAAAAATTGAATTGAAAAATCAGGGGACCGCCCGGGAGGCGCGCATGCGCCCTATCACGGCTGCCGGCGACGTGTCGATTTCCTTGGTGGGCTTGGGCTGCCGGACGCTGCCGAGGCCTTGCGGGATGGGCTTGAGATTGGCTTTTCGCTGCTCTCGCGTACCACCGCCTGAAGGTTTCGGTTGTGCCCGACCGTCCATCCAGCCCTGGACCTCTTGCGCGGCCTTGGCGATGATTTCTCTGGGGGTCAGGTTTTCGAACTCCGGGTCTCCGACTTGCTGCGCCTGCACCATGCGGGCCGTCTCGCCGTTTACCAGGTCAAACAGCCTCTGGTCGCTGTAGATTTCGGGGTGCTGGCTCTTCAAGAACTGATTGCCCTCATCCACAGATCGTTGCCATTCTTGCTGCTGTTTGGCCTGTTCCCGTTGTTCATAGGCGGACAGGGCGCGAGCCTCGGCGGCCTCCAGAATCCTGCCATGGTCCACAGTGGCGTTTCCGCGCTGTAGAACTTCGGCCAGGGCTTCTGCGGCGGCGTCGTTATCGCCTTCCCATATTTTGTCCAGTACGGCTTTCGCCTGTTTTTTCGCTTCCTCGGCGTCCACGGGGGATGGCCGTTGCGACAATGACTGCTGGATCTGAGCTTCACGCTGCCGCAGCAGCTGCTCCTGTTCTTGCAGTCGCCTTTCCCGTTCCGCAGCCTGCTGTAGCTTGTAGTCCCCGGCCATATCTTTCTGGATGTACGCCTTGATTTGGTCGGCAGCAACTTCGCGCTCTTCACCGTTGATTTTCATCTTGGTGTAGAGCTTGCCGTCCTCCTTCTGGTAGTACCCCAGATCGGCCAAGGGGCTGGGCGCAGCCTCCTGCTTCTCGGGCAAGTCTTGCTCGATGACGCCATCCGTTTCGTCACCGTCGATATTCTCTTCCTCCTCCTCTGCCAGCTGGATACCGATGGCTTCGTTGTGCTGCTTGGCAATCTCGGCCAGCCTCACATCGCGCTCACTCGGCTCCCGCTGCGCTTCAATATGCTGCTCTTGGCCGGCAGCAGTATCTTCTGCCGACACGTCGTCATTCACGATAGCGTCGTTGGTCATGAGTACTCTCTCAGGTTGATCAGGTTTTGGTGGGCTATTTCGCCGCGCATTACCGCTTCGCGGACGAATTGGAGAAACTGGTTTGCGACCGCCGCCTTGAACTGCACCGATGCGATCTTGCGTTTGCGCCACGGCGCGGTTTTGAGCAACTCTTCCTTGGCCTCTTCGCGCTGCTGGAGCGCATAGCCGCGCAGCACCCGCCCGAGATCGGAATTCAGGAAGGTGATAGCCTCCTGGCCTAGCATCGCTTCGGCAAACAGGGTCTCCTCCTCTTGCGATAGGAACTCGGGCGTCAGCAGCGCTTCGTCGAGGGCGATCTTGTCGGGGTTCATATTTTTCCCATTAAAAACCCACCGAAGCGGGTCTTGTTTGTGTGATTTAGCCGGTTATCGCTGATAACTCATGCCCGCCGGCGCACGACCAGGCGGCTCCACCGGCGGTGTCGGCAACTGTTCTGCCGTCGCCTTCATGCCGGCCAGCTCCTTGGTGGTCACCAGCTTCATGACGGTTTCATTGAGGCGGGTCTTCAGCGCATCGAACTGCTTGTCCTTCTCGCCTACCCGGCGCATTTCGGCCAGGATCTGCTGCAGCTCTGCGTTCAGCATGGCGATGGCCTGCTCGGACTCTAGCTGTGCCGACACTTGCCGCTCCTTCGACTCCAGTTTCATCTGCTCGCGCTGTGTGGTCATCCCCTCCCGCATCTGAGCCATCTGCATCCGCATCTCTTCGACGACTACACGCGGATCCTGCTGCTCCTGGCCCTGCATCGCCTCGGCCCGCGCCTGCTTCTTCTCGTCGGAGAGCATGAAGCGCTCGCCGTCGCCGTGACCTGACAGCGCGAATATCTCCTTGCCCACCTCAACCCAGTCAATTTCCTGACTGAAGTCTGGAAGGTTCGCGGATGCATTCAGTGGCATCATGAACCGCTCCAGCTTCTGCGTGGGGTTAGTGTTCCCCATGCCAACATTTACGCGGACAACCAGGTCCTGCATCATCAGGTCGTCGTCGATGGCGTGGAACAGCTCGGCCTTGCCGGCAGCGATCGCCAGAATGGTTTCGTCGGTCTCGTAGAGGCTTTCGAGCTTCACCAGAGTGCGCAGTACCGGCTCCACCCACGTCTCGATGAAGACGCGCAGCCCCAGCTCCTGCACCTGGTTGGCGCCCTGGGACATCAGGTTCATACCGCCCACGGTCTCATTCAGCGCCCGGTTGTTGCCCACCGATGACTGGGAGAAGGTTCCCAGCAGCTCGTCAGCCTCGACAGCCAGCCTGTCCTGCTCGACGTAGCTGGACTGGGTGACGTCCGGCGTCTCCATGATCTTGAAATCCTTATCGGGATCGTTCATCAAGACCCCGCCGCCGGGCACGTTGCGCATCAGGGCGCCCAGGTCGATGTCCCCGCCTCGCCTTATCGCGTACCGCTTGTTGAGCACCAGCTTGACGTTATCCATCCGCTGGTTTGTGACGTCATTGATGATCTCTGTCAGCGGCCTGTTCAGCTCAACGGCACCGGCTGGGTGTGAGCGGTGCGCCTCGATGGACGAAAAGCCCACGGCGTACCTCTGACGCCCCACAGGGTCAAACTCCTTGAGCGGCACGGGATCCGTCAGCATCCGGCCTGTACCCAGGGTGTAGAACGCATAGTCCTCGCCGCTGGTATCGCGGATGATGTTGAAATGCACCCACACCACGGAGTATTCGTTGGCGGTGTTGACCTCGGTTGAGTCCTGCCGGCCACGGCCCTCGCGCTCATCGCGCACCGTCTCAGTGGCCCGCTTGTCCTCCTGGCCCTGTGCCACCACCTCGCCCAGGGTGTACTCATGCCACCCCTGATCCATCATTGCCAGCACCTCGCCGGCATACATCGGGATGATCTCGATCAGATAGGGGCTGGTGTTGACCGGGTCGCGCCAGTCACTGGCCGGGTCAAAGCGGAAATTCTCGGGGGCCACCAGGTAGACCGCCGGCTTGTCGGAGAGGGTTTCCGTCTCCACCACCTCCTCGCCCAGCATCATGCCGTCCTCATCGACAACCGGTGTGCCGTCTTCGTTGAGCGCAGGGATGTAGTCGGTGCGGGTCTTGGTGCGGTAATCCCAGTATTGCCGCGAGATACACACCCCGTAGACGTGGGTGTCCTGGTAGGCGCCAATCACTGTCATGAACCAGGGGATGGCCGTCTCCAGCCGGTGCTGAAGGATGGCTTTGTGCACCCGTGCGGCCTCGGCCTGCTCGCGGCTGTTGGTGTCGGCGCCCCGCACATTGATCAGGTCATCGTTGGTAAAGAGTGCGGCGGCTGCTGTGGCCTCCAGCGTCCTGACTGCGGCGCGGGGTTTTGGCCGGAACACCTTGGACCGGTGCTTATAAACATCGGTGGTGTACTTGGACCCGGGCGCATGCTTGGACCGGAAGTGCGCGATATTCGCCCGCCACTCCTGGAAGATGCTTGACTCGTAGTAGTCCGTCGAGTCGCTGTAGAGCTGCGATGCCCGGCGCAACCAGGTGGCCTGAACGGGATCGATCACATCGCCCGGCACATCGGTGTTGCGGTTGTCGAGCGCGTCAATGTCGTAGTTCTCGGCTGTGCTCATAGTCCGGTTGCCGCCTGTATCACGTCACCCCTGGCGTTGCGCTGCAGGGCTTCTTCACCGCCGCTGGCACCCTTCTCTCTCGACAACTTGAACATCTCCAAAATCTGTCCTCCGGCGCGTACCGCATCCTTGGCCAGCTCCTCGGCCGTTTTGTTGAGGTGCAGCGTGAAGCCGAACTGCATCGAGATTGAGGGGCACAGGATCTTCACCACGCCGCCCTTGATGCTCACGTCCACATACCACTTGCGGTTGGGGTAGTGCTTCACCAGGGCCCTGCCGATGGTTTTGCAGATCGAGTCTGCCCGCAGCGCCTCGGTTGCGTCGGCGCTGGTGTCGAAAGTCACGATCATGGGTTATTGCTCGAAGTCAGGCTCAAAAGAGTTGGGCTCGCCGGCGGCGGGCAGCTTGGGAAACTTCATGGACATCATCAGGACGTCTGCATCGTTGGGTGATGGCATCTTCAGCTTCTGCTTCATTTCCTTTTTACTCATCACCTGGATCAGCCCATCCCCGCGCTGAACCAGCGGTATCCGGCACACCTGGGCCTTGACCGCCGGCAGGTCTTTGATCCCATCGGAATCGAGGCTGATCATCAGGTCGGGGTCGATGTACTCTCCCTTGACGATGTGCCGGTAGGTGTTGTGGAAGCGCTTGGATAGGTCGGTGTAGTACCGCGCCCGGTTGTTCAGGTAGACGTCCTTGTACTGGCGCTGCTTGCGCGCCTCGTCGTGCTCGCCAAGCCCAGACTCATGCTGGCTCTCGGCATCATCCATGGCCTTGCCGGACAGCGAGCCTTTGAACATCTCCCATCGAATGGCTTTGCCCCGAAAGTTGAGGGCCAGCTGGCGCTTGAGGCCGGTCCCCATGCCGTCACCGTCCCAGTAGAACCAGTCGGCGCCAGCCTTAATGGCGATGCCGGTTGCCCAGTCGGTGCACTCGTCAATCTCCCCGGTGTCGCGGGAATGAATCGCTTTGATGATCGAGCCGTGGCGTATGCCAACGCTAGCTGCATCGTCCCCATCGTCGAATGGGTCATAGGCGGCAATGATCGCTCCCCGTGGTTCGAATGCTTTGGATTTCTTGTGCGCGTCCACCGCTGCGTCAAACCACTCAGGCAGTATCAGCGGGTTCTCTGTGGTCTCCAGGTACTTGCCGTGCCATTTGTGGTCGTACAGGGGCCTCGGCATGTTCTTCAGGTCGTCGAGCCGCTCTTCTTCCAGCCCTGACGCCAAGAACCAGCTGCGCGGCATATCGGTAAAATTCACCTCCACCACCATCACCATGTCGTCCTCGTAGAAGCCGCACCGCTCCAGCGCCGGCTCTGCTCGCTTGAGCCACTTCTGCGCCACTGGATCCGCTGATGAGCCGCGGTTCATCGTGATCCATATCTCCGGCATCTTGAATTCTTCGCCGGCTATCAGAAGCTCGGCGTCCTTGGCGCTTACCCGTACCGATGCCGTCAGCAGCCTGAGCGTGTTGTCCGAGAGGGTTTCCCCTTCCTCGATCCACAGCCCATCGACTCCTGACAGCATCGACTTGAGAGAGTGCGCGTTCCTCGCCAGGCCTTTGTAGAAATTGCGACCGCCCGAATCGTGCCTCAGATCGGTCTTGCTGGATGCAAAGCCGGGAAAGCCGCAGCGCTCAATCTCGTCCTCAAGAAGGCGGTGAACGGACTCATCAATACTGTTCTGAAACTCCCGCGCACAACACCACAGCTGCCCTTGCGCCATGCAGGACAACACATAATCTGCTGCGAAGGTTGACTTCGTGCTCCCTCGCCCGCCTACCAATATCTTGACCCGCTTCGGCCTCTCCAGCAGGGGGCGAAACTTGTTGAGGCATTTAATCCTCATCGTCCGGGCCTACGCCCTCAAACACGATGCGGCTTGTGGTCTGGATGGGGCCGCCCTTCGGATCGCTGAGCCCCACCTGGTCCCGAAAGGCATTGACGCTGACATGCTTGCCCAGCATTTCGAGGTTCTTCACCTTGTCCGGCCACTTGATCTTCTTCAGCAGCCCTACCATCTGGCGCTCGCCGCCGCCTCCATCCCAGATCTCAGAGAAGTCGAATCCGGAGATGTACTGCCGCCAAACCTTCGGCCACTCCCGTATCGGAAGCAGCGAATTACCGCCCTCGTCGAAGATGTCTGCAAAGTCCATCCGGTCAATCTCGACCAGCCGGCCAAGCACGTATTTCGCATCAACCTGAAACTGCTCTTCAGCGATCCTTGCTGCCTGTGCCTGAAGCTCTTTTACCCTTCCTCTTACCTTACCGTCTGCGAACAGCTCAGAGGCTCGGCTCCAAACTGTCTTGTCCTTCCACTTTCGCGACCCAGGGTAGGCTGTACGGTAGGCCTTTGACTGGTCGCCGCCATTCAAAACATACTCTTGGCATGCCTTCTCTTTGCGTCGGTCATGCAGCGGCCCGGGTGTGACCGGGTCGATCTTGGGTTTCGTCATATCTCTCCACCGTCCAGGGATGGGTGGTTATCGGTTACTGCTGAGGCTTCTTGCCGGGCACGTCGCGCTTCACGAACGTCTTGGCGCTGAAGATATAGGTGGGGTAGAAGGCGGGCTTGGGGTCTGCCTGGCGCACCAGGGTGGCCATGTCCGTGTTGCGAAACGTGGGCCGCTCGCCTTTGATCTTGCTCATGCTGTGTGGTAATCCAGCTCGGTCAAGCGGACGACAGCGCCGGTACCACCTGTGATCGACACGCGGAATATCGTGCTGGGTGGGATCGTGATGATCCGGTGCGTCTGCTCTGTGTACTCCTCTGCCGGGTAATAGGTGTCGCCCACCAGGAAATCGATGGATGCGGTGCCATAGCTGTCGGCCACATAGTCCAGCGCATAGATGCCCCGTCTGGTGGCCTGAATGTCGGCTGTGGTCTGCGTGTACTCTTTCGAGCTGTTGGGTGCGTAAATGTGCGTCATGGATTACTCCTGTATGCTCAGCTGCAAATTGCCCAGCGTCACCCGCCATGGCTCAGTGGTGATCACAGCTGCCGCCAGTATCGGCTCCACCTGATGAGGCGATGATGGCCTCGTAGTCAGGTTCTCGGGTGCGGACGTACTGCCCTACCTCTTCGTCCCACTCATCCATCGGCAGGACGATGGATGTCATATCGCGACCTGGGCGGCGGCCTCAAAGAGCGCGTCGAGCTGCGCATCGGAGATGCCGAGGGCCGCTGCCATGCTCTGCACTGGCGGCGACAGCCGGGAAAAGATCA
>Ga0265293_10007290_pt1 | contig 17136 bp, 9 predicted proteins | sample Munlanlewell138R_FD_192505 | JGI IMG/M metagenome (GOLD analysis project Ga0265293, IMG submission 192505) | Leachate microbial communities from a municipal landfill in Southern Ontario, Canada - Leachate well 138R | ecosystem: Engineered > Solid waste > Landfill > Unclassified | place: Canada...
TCCTGGAACGGAAAACGTCCGCCAACGACTGCCGGCGACCCGTCGAGCACGCGGAACAGAATTCTCCTGCCCATCAATTGCACCATTTGCATAACGATTTAAAAGTGCAAGGCCTTTTCACCACCCGTTCGCTCCGCTCACTAGAGAACACTGAGATCCACCGAGAGAGACATTTGTTATTTATTTATCTCAGTGGTTCTCAGTGGATCTCAGTGGTGAAATCCTTTGCTTTTAGGCCTTACAAACCCGGCGACGCGAAGAGATCGGCGGGCAGCGGAACGTCTTCTCCCGCTCCTGGAACGGAAACGTCCGCAACGACTGCCGGCGACCCGCCGAATACGCGGAGGGTGCTGCGGCCGCCGCCGCGACTTTCGACGCGCACCTGGACGCCGATGCGCTCGACCAGCGCGTGCACATGCGAGATCACCCCGACCTGCCGGCCGAGGCTCTGCAGGCCGTCGAGGCTGGCGATGGCGATGTCCAGGGTGTTCGGATCGAGGGCGCCGAAGCCCTCGTCGATAAACAGCGATTCGACCTGGGTGCGCTGGGAGGACAGAGACGCCAAGCCGAGGGCGAGGGCGAGAGAAACGAGGAAGCTCTCGCCGCCGGAGAGGCTGTGCACCGCCCGCACTTCGTCCCCCATGTCGCGGTCGATCACCTGCAATTCGAGGTCGCTGCCGGGAACGCGCTCAAGATAATAACGGCGCGCCAGATCTTCAAGGTGCCGGTTGGCGTGCGCCAGCAGCGCATCGAGGGTGAGGCTCTGGGCGAAGGCGCGAAACTTGTTGCCATCGGCCGAACCGATAAGCTCGCGCAGACTCTCCCACACCTCCCACCGCTGCCGCTGGCTCTGCCGCTCCACCTCCACCTGGCCGGCCTGCTCGCGCCGCCGATCATCGGCCAACAGTTCGGCCTCAGCCGCCGCCCGGCCCTGCCGCGCCGCCTCGATCTCGCCAATGCTTTGCGCCAACTGCGCGGCGGCGGCGTCGGCATCGAGCTCCGGCGCATCCAGGGCGCGGTGCCGCGCCGCCTGCGCCTGCCGCTCCTCGCGCAGCACCTGCGCCTTCTGCCGCGCCGCGTCCAGGGTTTCCAGGGCCCGCCGTTCTTCGGCGCACCAGTCTGCGGTCTTTGCCAGCAGTCGGCACAGTTCGTCTTCTTCCCAGCCGGCGGCTTGCAGGGCGGTGCTCAGTCGGGCGCGAGCGGCCATCCCCTGCTGCTGGCGGCGCGCCAGTTCGTCGCGCCAGTGATTTTCGCTTTGGACGGCGGCCGCCAGACGGCGCTGCAGCATCTGCAGATGCTCCCGCGCCGTCTCCTCCCCCTTGCGGGCACGGCGCTCGGCGGCCTGTAGCCGCTCCTCGACGGCGGCGGCCGCTTCGCCGTTGAAAAACTGCCTTCGCTCGCGCTGCAGGCTCTCGCTGGCATGACGAAAATCTTCCAGTTTTCGCCGCAGCCGTTGCTCCTCTTGCCGTCCCTGGCGCAGCTTCTCCTCACCGGCCGCAATCTCCGGCGCCAGCGCCTGCAAATGCACGGCAACTTCTTCGCGTCTTTTATTTTGCCGGCGCCAGGTTTCGGCACGCTGGCGGCAGCCGGCATGAAACGCTGCCGGATCGCGCTTGAGAACCGGTGCCCAGTGAGCGGGGTCGCCGAGGGGATCGGCCAGTCGGGAGAGGGTTTCGTCGCAGGCGCGGCCGGCGACCCGTTGCGCCGCCAACGCCGTCTCCTGCTTGCCCGTGGTCGCCAGCAGATTCTGCCGACGAGCGGTCAATTGCTCCTGGAGATCCTCGCCCAAGCGGCGCTGCCCTTCGAAATCACGGCGGGCGCTCTCCAAGCGGCGCAGCAAAGCCCGGCCCGCCCCTTCTTTGGCAACAATTTCGGTCAGATCCTGCGCCACCTGGCGCAGCTTTTCCGCCAAGGCGTCAACCAGGGCCGGCGTCGGTTCTTCGGCAAAGCCTTCCACCCCGATGTCGCTCATCCGCCAGCGATCGAGCAGCCGCTGAAAATCCTGGTCGATCGGTCCGGTCCTGGCCTCGCCCTCCGCAATCTGGCGTGCAAGCTGGGCCTGCTCGGCCTCGGCCGCCGCCAACGCCCGGGCCAGGGCGCTTTCCTCCCCGGCCAGCGTCTCCACCCGACGTCGCAGATCATCAAGCAGACGGTCGAAAGCCGGCGCCGCCTCCCGCGCCCACGGGTGGTCGGCGGCGCCGCACACGGGACACGGTTGCCCGGGCCGCAGGCTGGCACGGATATCGGCGACGTCTTCCTTGCGGGCGATCCGCGCGGCTTCCAGCCCCAGTCGCGCTTCGGCCAGGGCCTCCCGCCGTCCGTTCCATTCGCGCGATCGTTCCTGCGCCAGTTGCCCGACGCTGGCGCTTTGTGCTCTGGCCTGTTCCAAGCCGGCGCGGAGGCGGGAGCGCTCCTCTTGCAGCCGCAAGGCTTCCCGGCCGATATCGAGTAGGGTTTGCAACCGCTGCCGCCGCGTATCGAGAAGCTGGCGCTCGGCAGCGAACGCCTCCAGCGACTGCCGACCGGCTTCGTCCTCCAGCCGGAGCGCCTGCCGCCGCATTTCTTCCGCCGCGGCGCCGGCCTTGCTCCGAAGGACAGACAGTTCCTCGATCTCCCCCTGCAAACGGGACGCTTCTCCGGCCAGGCTGGCCAGATCGCCATCGGCCTTCCGCAAATCCCCCCAGCCGCGGGCAAACCGGCGCAGTTCGCCGTCCCACACCTCCCATTGCCCGGCGAGAGCGGCATCGTCGGCGTGCGCCGTCAACCACCCAGTGCACCGTTCCTGCTCATTCTGCAACGCCTCCCGGCAGGCGCACAGGAGATCGAGCGCCGCTTGCTCCCGTTCCGCCTGTCCGGTCGCCGCCGAGGATTCCCCTTCGGCCGTCGTCAATGCCTCGGCCGCCTGGGTTAGACGAACATCGAGAGCCCGCGCCTGTTGCAGCAGAGGCGCTTGCCGCTGCGCCTCGGCCGTCGCCTGCCGCCGCACCTCGCCGGCATCGGCCAGCACAACCTCCAACCGGCGGCATTCCTCCTCCAGCTGCTGCTTTTCCTCCCCGGCGGCTTGCCGGGCCGAGTGCGCCTCCAGGCTTTCCCGTTCCCCCTGGGCGCGGGTCTCGACCAGGCCCCGCAGCGGCTCGGCTTTTTCCACCCTGGCCAGTTCGTCCCGGCGCAATGCCGCGTCCCGCCACCGAGCCTCGGCAAGCTGCAACTCTTCGCCGGCCTGCGCTTCCCCGCGACACAGCTCTTCCAGGCGGCGGTGCCAATCGAGGGCTTGCCGCAGCAACACCTGCTTTTCTTCCGCCTGCGTCAGCGCCCGCCGGTAGTCCCGCTGCCGCGCCTCCAGGCCGGCGCGCACTTCGCCGTCGAGGGGGAGAAATTCCTTGAGTCGTTTATCCAGTTCGTTCAGCGCCTGCTTTTCCTCCCCTGCCCGCTGGTGCGCGGCGCGGGACAGCTGACCGTAGATTTCGGTGCCGGTGATGCGCTCCAGCAGTTCGGAGCGCTCGCTGGCGCGCGCTTTGAGAAAGGCGGCGAAATCCCCCTGCGCGAGCAGGGCCGAACGGCGGAACTGCTCGAAGGAGAGCCCGAGGCGATGGTGGATGATTTCCAGCACTTCGGATTTGGTGCGCCCGAGCACCTCGCCCGCCGCCAGATCGGTCAGGGTCAGGCTTTGCGGCTGCAAACGCCCCTCGGGCCGATTGCGCGCCCGGCGCACCTCCCAGCGGCTGCGATAACGCCGGCCGTCGTTGCCGCGAAAATCGACTTCGGCGTATCCCTCGGCGGCGCCCCGGCGCAGGACGCCGCGCACGTCGTTGCTACGCAGCAGCAGTTCCTCCGCCTCGCCGCGGCGACCCACCGCCACCGCCGGACTGTCGGTCAGCCGTGGCATGGCATCGAACAGGGCCAGACAGAGGGCGTCGAGGAGGGTGCTCTTGCCGGCGCCGGTCGGTCCGGTGATGGCGAACAGACCGGTCGAACCGAGAATGTCGCGGTCCAGCTCAATGGCGAAGTCGCCGGCCAGGCTGGCCAGGTTGCGGCCGCGAATGGCGAGAATCCTCATCCTTCCTCCCCGGCCTCGGCCTGCTCCAGCAAGGTATGAAAAGCGGCCAGCAATGCCGGCGACGGTTCGCCGGCGTGCTTCTGCGCATAACGGCGGAGGAAAACCTCCTCCGGCGGCATTTCGCACAGGTGCAGCTCCGGCAGGACGTCCGCCAGGGCGTCCCGCGCCCCCGGATAATGGCTGACAATTTTCAGCAGGCGCACCGCCTTGCCCGCCAGCGCCTCCTCGATCTGCTGGCGCAGTGCGGGTTCGGGTTTCTCCAGCAGCACCGACACTTCGAGAAACGGATGCCGCTCGGCGGGGAGATCGTCCGGCGGATCGAGTTTGCGCAGGGCCGCAACCAGCGCCGCCAGCGGCTGCGGCGCGCCGCCGGGCAGGCGCAGGATCGGCACGCTGCGCGGCACCGCCAGCGGCGCGATGGCGCTGATCCCCGAGGCGTCCAGGTCGATTTGCACCACCTGGTGCGGGTAGCGGTCCTCGCTCAGGGACAAAGGAATGGGAGAACCGCTGAAACGGATGTGCGCCCGGCCGCCGACCGCTTGCGGCAGGTGCAGATGGCCGAGGGCGGCATAGGCGATTTCGTCGGGAAAGGTTTCCAGGGGCAACGCGTGCTGGTTGCCGCCGAAGATTTTCCGTTCGCTGAGTTCGGAGAGGTGCGTGCCGGCCAGATAGCAGTGGCCGGTGGCGAGCAGCGGCAGGTTGTTTCGTCCGGCCGCGGCGGCGATTTCGCTGTACACCCGGCGATAACCATCCACCGGCGATGCGTCGCCGGCCACCACCGGGACATCGGCCGGGCGCAGGAACGGCACGGCGGCGCACAGGGCGGCCGTTTCCCCCCGGCGGTCGCGCAGCGGAAAGAGCAGATCCCGGGCGTCGATCCGGCCATCGTCCCGCCGCGGCAGGACGCCGACCACCCGCACGCCCATGGCGGCGAGCAGCGGCGCCGGCGCTTCCAGGCGCGCCGGCGAATCGTGGTTGCCGGCGACGGCCACGACATCCAGCTGGGGGCAGCGCTGCTTCGCCTCGACCAGGAAGCGATAGAAAAGGGCCTGCGCCGAGGCGGGCGGATTGGCGGTATCGAAGATGTCGCCGGCGAGAATCAGCGCGTCGGCGGCGGCGGTTTCCAGCGTTTCAAGCAGCCAGGCGAGAAACAACCGGTGTTCATACTCCCGCGAGACGCCGAGGAGGCTGTGGCCGAGATGCCAGTCGGCGGAATGGAAAATCCGCATTGTCTGTCTGCTCCTTTGCTTTTTGCGGGAGGGAATGATCGGACGGAGGGCGCCGTCAAAAATAGCAAATGCCCCCGGCCGAGGCAAATCAAAAGAAGGAGGCCGGCAGCATAGCGGAACGAATCAATGCAGCGGGATTTCCTGGCGGAATTTGGCGGTGATTTCCTCCGCCGACAGGGGGTGCGAGAAGTAAAATCCCTGGATCGAGTGGCAGTGCCGGTCGCGCAGAAAATCGAGCTGTTCCCGCCGCTCCACCCCCTCGGCGATCACCTCCAGGCCCAGGCTGTGCGCCATGCCGGTGATCGCCTCGACAATGGCGGCGTCCTCCGGATCGACGGAGATGTCGCGAACGAACTCCTGGGCGATTTTCAGCCGGTCGAAGGGGAAGTGTTTGAGATAGCTGAGGGAGGAATAGCCGGTGCCGAAATCGTCGATGGCCAGATTGATGCCGCGCACCTTCAAATCGGTGAGGGTCATGATCGTGTCGGGGACGTTTTCCATGACGATCCCCTCGGTCAACTCCAGTTCCAGGCAGGTGGGATCGAACCCGGTCTGCTGCAGCACCCGGTCGACCATGTCGATGAAGTCGGGCTGGTCGAATTGCCGGCTGGAAATATTCACCCCCAGCCGCAGGCGGGGAAATCCCGCTTCCTGCCAGAGCTTCGCCTGGGCGCAAGCGGTGTGCAGCACCCACTCGCCAATGGGGATGATGAGGCCGGTCTCCTCCGCCACCCGGATAAAGGAAGCGGGCGCGATCATCCCGTCCTCCGGGTGCCGCCAGCGCAGCAGGGCCTCCATGCCGCTCATCCGACCGGTGCGCGCATCGACCTGCGGCTGATAGGCGAGGGTCAGCTCCTCGCGCTTGAGCGCCTGGCGCAGGCGGGTCTCCAGTCCGAGTTTCTCCACCATCAGGGCGTTCATTTCGGCGGAGAAGAACTGGTAGGTGTTCTTCCCCCGATCCTTGGCCGCATACATGGCGATATCGGCGTTGCGAATCAGGGTGTCGACACTTTCGGCATCGTCGGGAAAAACGGAGATGCCGATGCTGGCGGTGGTGAAAATCTTTTTCTCGCCGAGGCGCACCGGGCGCGACAAAGTGTCGAGGATTTTTTTCGAGAACGCGGTCAGATCCGCTTCCGCGTGCACTCCGGGGAGAATGACCACGAATTCGTCCCCCCCCAGACGGGCCACCGTATCGCTCTGCCGCACACACCCCTGCAGACGCCGGGCGACATATTTCAGCAGCATGTCGCCGGCCACGTGCCCCATGGTGTCGTTGATCACCTTGAAGCGGTCGAGATCGAGAAAAAGCACCCCGACTTTGCGATTCTCCCGCCGCGCCTGGGCCAGCCCCTGACTGAGGCGGTCGTGAAACAGGGTGCGGTTCGGCAATCCGGTGAGGGTGTCGTAGTAGGCAAGCTTCTGAATCTCTTTTTCCGCCTCCTTGCGTTCGGTGACGTCGGCAACCACCCCCAGGCTGCGGCTGACCTTCCCGTCCTCGCCATATTCGGCGGTGGCCGACAACAGGACGTGGATCATTTCGCCGGTTTTTTTCAGCATCTGGTGGGGAATTTCCTTGACGTAACCGGCGCGGAAAAACTCCGGCGTCACCGTGTCCTCGGAGTAGCGGCGCGATTTCTCGCTGAGAAAGTCGGTCAGTCGGCGACCGATAACCTCTTCGCGCTGGTATCCCAGCGTCTGCAGCCAGTGATTGCTGACATTGATGATGCGCCCCTGCGGGTCGATGGAGTGCAGCATCACCGGGGTGTTTTGGTACATCCTGCGAAAGCGGCGTTCGCTCTCCGCCAGGCGCCGGCTGAAACGCTGCAGACGCAGCTCCCAGGTGGCGATAAGCAGTCCGGCCATGCCGCCGAACATCAGGGGGAAAAGGTAACTGCTGGCGGAAATCGGCACCCCGAGATAGAGATGCTGCAAGGTCGCCAGCAGGAAGAGAAACCCGGCGCCGGTGATGCACCAGAAAAATAGAAAACGGGATTTGGACATGGTTTCCCGAGGGTTGGACGACGGTTTGCCGGCCCGCGGCGACGGCGCCGGATCGGGCCAGGAGCCGTTGGACCGGGGCGACCCTTGAAGTAGAACGGATTTTTCCGGGGTGTCAATATCGACGCGCGACGCCGAGCGCGCAAGATATCGGCGATGTTCTCGGTAGCGGGACAAATGTATTTTTCTCCGGAACATCCGGTTCGGGGCGACGAAAAGAGCGGACAGCAAGCGCTCCTGGGCCGAGAAATTGGTTATCGGCAAAGTTCAACAACGCGCCGGGCTGCCACCGAGGCGCGCTTTCTGGTAGGAAAAGAGCGCCACCCCGTAAAGGATGACGCTGGAGCCGGCCATCTCCAGGAACTTCTCCAGGGCCGTTTTGACAAAGAGCAGATTGGCGCAACGGAGAAAAATCGCATCGAGAATCTCCACCCCGACGGCGCCGAACAACAGGATCCACAAGCCGGCAAGCATGATCTGGCTGGCAACGGGATAATAACGCCACATGACCCGCAGGCTGTGGCGACCAAAGCGCAGGACGAGACCGACGGCGAGCAGGGCCGGACCGAGCCAGGGCAGGCCGTCGGCGCCGGGGAGAGTATCCGCCAGGGCAAGACTCGGCAAGGAAACCAGCAGCATCAGCAGCAGGGCGACGCAACCGGCAATCAGCAGAAAAGAACGCGAGGGGGCGACAAACGTCGGCAAACCGCAGGCGGCCAGGGCGAAGACGGCGCCGATCGCCAGAAGCTGAACGGTGGCTAGAAAGGTGGGCAGGCTGTGGCGGGAAGCAAAATCGAAGAGCAGGTGCACCGCACCGCCAAAAGGTTGTCCCAGGCCGATATCGACAAGAAAAATCAGGGTCATTGCCGCCTCGATCAGCAGCAACCCGAGAAAAAGGCCATCGAGATATTTCTCCGTCTGCGCCATGAAGTTCTCCGAACTTCAATGAAAGGTTTTTCACTTATGCTTAATGTAACGGAGAACTTTTCCCCGTCAACCTCTCCCCTGCAAAATCGTTGCGTTTATCCGGATATGGTTGGCGCGCGGACCGATTTGGCCCAGGAAGAGATGTTTTCGGCAGGAGGCTTGGCGGGCGGAAAAACGACGAAAATGTCCCGAATCTATTTTACAGAATGCCGCAGGGCGGTGACCAGGCGGGAGTTTTCGGCCGCCGAGCGCACGGCAACCCTGAAGTAGCGTCCGTCGAGCGGGGGGAAATTGGCGCAGCCGCGCACCAATATCCCCGATGCGCGCAAGGCCGCGATCCAGGCGGCGGCCTGCTCCCGGCAGGCGGCGCGGATAAGCAGGAAATTGGCGGCGGCCGGATAAACCGGCAAATCGAGGGCGCGCAATTCCCGGCGCAGTTGCTCGCGCAGTTGCGGGATGAGGGATAAACTGCGCCGGCGGTAGTCCTCGGCCGACAGGCAGGCGATCCCCGCGGCCAGAGCGGGGGTCGACAGGCGCCAGGGGCCGGCGGCGGCGGCCAGACGGTCCATGCCCGCCGCCGGCCCGGCGAGGTAGCCGGCGCGCAATCCGGGAATGGCATAAAATTTGGTCAGGGAGCGAAAGACGTACAGGTTAGCGTGCGCCGGAACGCGGCTGATGACCGAGTGCTCGGGGCAGAAATCGATGAACGCCTCATCGACGGCCAGCAGCGCCCGGTCGCGCAGGGCGACGGCGATCTTCTCGATGGTTGCGGCAGCGACGACGACGCCGGTGGGATTGCCGGGATTGGCGAGCAGGACAAGATCGTGCTCGGGTTGCACACAGGCCAGAAGACGCTCGGGATCGAGGCGGAAATCCTCTTCGGCGGCCAGCGGGAAGGTGTCGATCCGCGTCCCGGCCAGCCGTAGCGCGCGCGCGTATTCGCCGAAGGCCGGGGTGACCAGCAGGACGCGGCGCGGGCGGATGACGCGGGGAAACAGATAGAGCAGCTCGGTGGAGCCGCTGCCGGGCAGGAGGTGGCTCGGCGGCAGCTGCAGATGGGCGGCCAGGGCGTGGGTCAGGGATGCGGCGTCGGGCTCGGGATAATGCTCGGCCAGGGACAGCGCCGCGATGGCCGCCCGCCGGACTTCCGGCGGCATGCCGAGGGGATTGATGCTGGCGGAAAAATCGAGAATTTCCTCGACCGGCCGGCCGAGTTCGCGCGCCGCCCGATGGATGTCGCCACCGTGCTGTTCAGGATTCATGGGTTACCGAAATATGCAAAAAAGAGCCTGCAAGCATTTCACCGCCCGTTCGCCTTGCTCACTCAAGACGCCGCGGCGCAGAGAAAGTCAAAAACTCCTCTTTTCTTTGCGCTCTCTGCGCCTCTGCGGTGAAATGTTTTCTTGATTAGCACTGATCTTCCGCTAGGTTTTACCCCCTTTGAGAAAGGGGGCAAGGGGGATTTGCTTGTGCAGAGTAAAGTCAAATCCCCTTTCCTAGAGGGGGACTTTGCCTCTGCGGAAGATTGATACGCATCAGGAAAGTTTTTATTTTATGGCGATCCACCACCGCACCGCCATTCCCAGCGCCAGCGCCAAAAAGGCGGTCAGATACATCAGGCGGATCATCTGCCGGTAAACGGCGATCGTCAGCGGCCGGTCGTCATCGCCCAGGGTCGGTTTTTCCACCCGCTCGCCGAAGTAGGTGGCGGCGCCGCCGAGGCGAACCCCGAGAGCGCCGGCCGCCGCCGCTTCCGGGTAGCCGGCGTTGGGGCTTTTGTGCTTGCGGGCGTCGCGCCACACGATGCGCAGGGCGTTCCAGGAATTGAGACCAAGCAGGGCGGCGGCCGGCAGCATCAGCAGGGCGGTCAGGCGGGCGGGAACGAGATTGAGCAGATCGTCGAGGCGCGCCGAGGCCCAGCCGAACTCGCGATAGGTTTCGCTCTGGTAGCCGACCATCGAATCGAGGGTGCTTGCCGCCTTGTACATCAGCGCCGCCACCGGCCCGCCGATGAACAGATAAAACAGCGGCGCGATCACCGCATCGGAGGTGTTTTCGGCCACCGTCTCGACACAGGCGCGCAGAATCGCCGGCTCATCCATCTGCGCGGTCTGCCGGCTGACGATGAGCGACAGGGAATGCCGCGCCTCTTCCAGATCGCCTTCCTCCAGCCGCCGGATCACCCGCCGGCTTTCCCGATGCAGGCCGCGCAGGGCAATGGTGGTAAAAGCCAGCCACAGAGCGATGGCGATTTCGAACAGGGGATGAAACCGGCCCGCCAGCGCCAGCACGCCCCAAGCGGACAAGCCGGTTATGCCGACGGTGAAGACGGTGAGAAAGATGCCGGCCAGGCGACGACGATCGGTCAGTTCGGTGAGGAGCAGTTCCAGCCGATTGACCAGCCGGCCGATCCAGATCACCGGATGCGGCAGCAAGCGCGGGTCGCCGAGCAGCAGGTCGAGGGCGAGAGCGGCGGCAACCAACCAGTGCATCAGATCGCCTCGCGCCCCGGCGAGCGCAGATGACAAAAGAGCGGTTGCAGATCGAGATGGGCTTCGAGATGATCGGCCAACCGGTCGAGTTCCGTTTCCAGATCGGGAGCGCCGTCGTCGACAATAGCGGCGTCGGGACGCAACCAGGCGAGCAACCCGCGGCGCGCCGAGGCGTCGTCGAACAGTCCGTGCAGATAGGCGCCCCAGACCCGGCCATCGGCGGCTACCGCGCCGTCGTCCCGGGCAACCGGCTGCCCGGAGCGCCGGCTCAGGCGCAGCAGCGGCCGGGCGGTTGCGCCGAGGGTGGTTTCGCCCTGGTGGATCTCGTAGCCGCGCACCGTTTCGCCGGCGGCGAAGCCGACCGCCGCCGCCGCCGGCAAAAAGGCGCCGATCCCCTGATGCGTCTGCTTATCCGGCCGCAGGACCGTCTCCACGTCGAGGAGCCCGATCCCTTCGCTTTCACGAAGATCCGATTCGATGCCCTGCGGATCGCGCACCCGCCGACCGAGCATCTGAAAGCCGCCGCAGATGCCGGCGATCCGCCCGCCGTCCTGATGAAATTTCTGGATCGCCGCCACCCACCCCCGTTGGCGCAGATATTCGAGATCGGCCAGGGTGCTCTTGCTGCCGGGAACAATCAGCAAATCCAGCCCCGCGAGTTCCTCCGGTCGATCCAGATAGACGAGATCGACCGCCGCCATGGCCTCCAGGGGATCGAAATCGGTGTAGTTGGACAGACGCGGCAGGCGCAGCACGCCGATGCGCACCCCGCCGCCGCGCTTTTTCGTCTTGCGCGCCAGCGCCAGCGAATCCTCCTCGGGCAGATGCAGGTCGATCCAGGGAACGACCCCCAGCACCGGCACGCCGGTGCGCGCCGTCACCGCCGCGATGCCGGCTGCGAGCAGGCTCGGATCGCCGCGAAATTTGTTGATGACCACCCCGACGATGCGTTCCCGCTCCTCGGGAGAGAGCAGTTCGATGGTGCCGACGATGGCGGCGAAAACGCCGCCGCGATCGATGTCGGCGACCAGCACCACCGGCGCGTCGGCCATGCGGGCCGCCCGCAGGTTGACGATGTCCTGCTCGCGCAGGTTGATCTCGGCGATGCTGCCGGCCCCTTCCAACACCACGACCTCATGGCGCGCCGCCAGCCGGTCGAAGGATTCGCGCACCCGGGCGAAGGCCTCGTCCTTGTAGGCGTGGTACTGGCGCACGCTCATATTTCCCACCGGCCGCCCCTGGACGATCACCTGCGAACCGGTGGCCGAATTCGGCTTCAGCAGCACCGGATTCATGTCGGGATGCGGCGACAGCCCGCAGGCGGCGGCCTGCAACGCCTGCGCCCGGCCGATCTCCCCTCCTTGCGGCGTTACCGCCGAATTGAGCGCCATGTTCTGCGCCTTGAACGGGGCGACGGCGAATCCGCGCCGCTTCAGAATGCGGCAGAGGCCGGCGGCGATCACGCTCTTGCCGACATCGGATCCGGTGCCGCCGACAAACAGCGCCCGCGCGGCGGCAGCGCCGGCGGCGGATTGAGCCGATGGCCGATCGCTGCGCGCGGTTTCCCGCTCCCTGGTTTTGTAGCCGCGCGGCGTCACCATCCGCCCCGCCGCGTCGGTAAAGGTCGAGCGGTTGCCGATGACCACCACCGAGAGCATGTCGACGGTGCTGCTCGGACAGTCGGCGAGGGTGGCGACCGTCACCGCCTCGCCATCCCGGCAGGCGTTACGCACGATCCCCAGCGGCGTGGCGGCGGGCAGATGACAGCGGAGAACGGCGAGGGCCTCATCGAGGTGGTCCGGGCGGCCGTGGCTGCGCGGGTTGTAGAGGACGGTGACGAAATCGGCGGCGGCGGCCGCTTCCAGCCGGCGCAGGATGGTCGGCCAGGGCGTGAGCAGATCGGACAGGCTGACGACGACGAAATCGTGCATCAGCGGCGCCCCCAGACGCGAGGCGGCCGCCTGCAGGGCGGAGATGCCGGGAACGATCTCGACGTCCACCTCCCGTGGGGCCACTCCCCCGTGGGCGTCCTCTTGCGCGCCAGGGCAGGCGCGGGAAGCTGCCGCCGCATCGTCATTTTCCACCAGCTCCAGCACCAGCCCGGCCATGCCGTAGATGCCGGCGTCGCCGGAGGAGACCAGCGCCACCGAAGCTCCGGCGGCGGCCCGCGCCAGCGCCAGACGGCAGCGCTCGACCTCCTGCCGCATGCCGGAGGCGAGGGTTTCCTTGCCCGCCAGCAGCGAAGAGATATGCGCCAGATACGGGCGATAGCCGACGACGACGGTCGCCGTCTCGATGGCGGCCCGCGCCGCCGGGGTCAGGTGTTCCAGGCCGCCGGGGCCGATGCCAACTACGGATAATTTACCAGACATGAAAATCGAACCTATTCGGAAGTATTCAGCTTTTTTCCGCCACCGCCACGGTGACATTACCATGTTTGCGCTTCTTCACCAGCAGCCTCCGGGAAGATGCGGAGAGCAGGGCGGCCGGTTCGCAGACCCCCTGGGCGCCGACGGCCGCCAAAACGTGCGGCGACGGGGGATCGGCCAGAGGGACGCCGTTGAGCGCTTCGGCACTGTGGTGCTCGATGCGCCAGCCGTGGCGGGCGGCAAACTCGTTAAGGCCGGTCTCGTCCGCCTTGGCGTCGATGGTCGCCAGATTGGCGATGCTCAGGGGGGAGAGGAACGCCTGGTGGAGGGTGTCCGTCACCGCCGTTTCGATCTCCTCCGCCGTTGTGCCGCGATTGCAACCGATGCCCACGACCAGGTCGCGCGGCCGCAACAGGAGCAGGTTTTTCTGCTCCGACAGATTCGGAATCAGGCGATGGGTGACGAAGACGCTGCCGCCGGCTGCGGAGCGCAACGCTTCGGCGAAGTTGTTACAGGCAACCATCCCCGGCGCCTCCGCGAAGTAGCCGGCAAGACGCCCGCGCCGGTCGACCAACGCGATTTTTTCGCCGCGCAGCAACAGCGCATTGAGGGTTTTGATGTGCGCCACCGGCTCGACGCCGAATCCTTCCCGGCGAGCGGCCTCGTCCCAGGCGATCAGCCCGTTGACATCGGTAGCGGTGGTGATCACCGGCGTGCCGCCGCTGATTCGCGCCAATTCCAGGGCCAATGCGTTGGCGCCGCCAAGATGGCCGGACAGAAGACTGACGGCGAACCGGCCGGCCTCGTCCATCACCACCACCGCCGGATCGGTCGCCTTGCCGCGCAGATGCGTAGCCAACAGGCGCACGACAATGCCGGTGGCCATGATGCAGACCAAATCGCGCCCTTCGGCAAACAGCCGCGGCAGGAGCGTGGCCAGCGGTTGGTCGAAATAGCGGCAACCGTCGGCCGTCCGCAGACCGTCGGGCAGGTGGACCGTCGCCTCGGGCAGGGCTTCTGCCAACCGTCGGGCCAGCGCGGCCCCGCCGGGGGTGATGGCGATAATAGCAAGGGTCATGTCACGATTTCAGTCGGAAGCCATGGGAGAATTCAGGATCGTAGAGTTTCGACTTCTCGGGCACCCCGTCTGTTCGCGCGGCGAGGACTTCGCCAATGATGATCAGCGCCTGCCGGCCGATGCCGGCCGCCCGCACCTTGCCGGCGATGTCGGCCAAAGTCCCCTCGACGCGCCGCTCGTCCGGCCAGCTGGCCCGGTAGACGACGGCGGCCGGAGTTGCCGGCGTATAGGCGCCGGTGAGCAGGGCGGCGACGACCTCCTCGATCAGACCGACGGAAAGATAAAGGCAGAGAGTGCCGCCGAGGGCGGCAAGGCGATGCAGATGCTCCTTCTCCGGCACCGGCGTGCGCCCCTCGGCCCGGCTGAGGATGACCGTCTGCGCCACCCCGGGCAGGGTCAGCTCCTGCTTCAGCGCCGCCGCCGCGGCAAACGCGGCGGTGACGCCGGGGATGACGGCGTAGGCAATGCCACGGGCATCGAGCGCCGCCATCTGCTCCTGAATGGCGCCGTAGACCGAAGGATCGCCGGTGTGCAGACGCACCACCCGGCGGCCGGCGGCGACCGCTTCGAGCATCAGCTCCAGCACCTGATCGAGGGTGAGGGGGGCGCTGTCGTGGGCGACGGCCCCCGGCGGCAACTCGGCAAGCAGCGCCGGATTGACCAGGGAGCCGGCATAAATGACGACATCCGCCGACCGCAGGGCCTTCAAACCCTTGACCGTGATCAGTTCCGGATCGCCGGGACCGGCGCCGACGAAGAGAACCTCTCTCCTATTGTCCAAAACTGAAATCATACGTTCACCGCGCTCGAGACATGGCTGAAATCTACTCCCAACTTTGCAAAATGAGCTTTCCCGCAACGGATTTTCGCCCATTCGGAGCCACGTAATTTCAGCTCGTCGGTAGTACCCTTGGTTTCGCGCACCAAATAGACTTTTTCGTCATTCTCCTTAACAATGGCCCAGTCGGGGTTGTAGGTCCCGACCGGAGTCTCCACCTTGAACCACTCCGGCAGCTTGATAAAGAGCTTGATATCCTCTCTGACACCCAGAATCTCGGCAAACTTACGCTCGATTTCGGATTCCCAAGGGATGACATCGTAAATCGAGTTATCGACTTCAATCATGCTGGTCAGGGAACCGACGACCTCCTTTTGCTCGAAGAGGAGCATTTCATACTGGCGGTCGGCGATGCGCTCGTACGTGATACCAGCAATCATCAACTCATGCAGCTCGATTTGAATCGCAACCAAGACCTGGTCAAGAAATTGCTGAGGATTTTGTAGTACTTCGCCAAGCCGCCCGGAGCGAATCAGGATCTCCGCCAACGTAGCACGGGTCAGTTCCGTCTTGTCCTGTAAATAGGCGAGTAAATCGGGGATGCGGGGTGCGGCGTACTCCCCCTGCCCTTCCCGCACCGTCAACAAAGTTGTTGACAGCCCTTTGCCGTTCATAGCTACCGCCGCCTTGCGAATGGCGATCCGCGCCGGATGAATCGTCTCCATGTCGCTCAGTCGCGCTGCCGCAGCCTGAATCAATGTCTCGGTATCGTAATCGACGGCGTAACGCGTCTGGTACTTGATCCGCTCCCACAATGCCTTGAAATCCTCATTCAGCCGCCAACCCGGTTTGAGCTTGGCGGTCCGCCGCTCTTTTTTATTCGAAATACGCCCATTGAATTTAACCCCACACTCCTCCTCGATCTCGCTTTGCAACTGTCGGGCAAACTCCTCGTAACTCTCGTTGGCGATCACGGTCAAACGATTGATATTGGCATCCAGGCAGCGCTCGCCGGTCTCCAGCACCGGCAGACGCAGCCCGCGCCCTATTTCTTGCCGTTTTTTGATTTCCGATCCGGTTTCGTTGAGAGTACAGATTTGAAAAACGTTGGGATTATCCCACCCTTCGCGCAGCGCCGAGTGGCTGAAGATGAAGCGTAGCGGTTCGTCCAGCGACAATAGTCGCTCCTTGTCGCGCATGATCAACTCGTAGGCCTCGTCATCGGCAGAGCTATCGCCGCGCGTATCCTTGGGGATTCCCTTGTAGGCGGCAAAATAACCGTTATGCACCTTATCCACCGGCAACGATTGTAGCTCGACATACTTCGGATGTGCTGCAAGCTCCTTGTACGCCTCCACGAACCAGTGGCGGATTTTCCCGTCCTGCGGCCAGTAGTTAGACACCCGGTCGATAAAAAAGAGGGAAAGGACCTTCAACCGTTGCCCCTCGGGAAGGGTCCGCTGGATGCGCAACTCTTTTTCAAAATGTTCGCGCACCGTTTCGCGAATCTGTACCCGCATCAAATCGTCCATGCGCCCGCCATGGGTCTGGCCGACGTAAAGAGTGATGCCATTGGTGAACCCGATACAGGCACTGCCGGCATCGATTTCATCGACAATGAAGCCCCGATAGCTTTCACGCCCATTCGAGCGGTCGAAGAGATCGACCCCGCCGCTGCTCAGGGTGATGCTCTTGCGTTTGGGCAAATTCTTTTCATTCACATCGATCAGCAGCTTGGCGGTGATTTTCGCAGTGGTGGCAGTGATCGACTGCACGTGAATATACGGCTGGTTGAAATCGGAATCGTCGAGAACCGAGTCGACTTCGATCCGCTTGACCAGCTTCAAATCGTAGGCGCGCACCGGGTCGAGACGGTAAAGAAGATTGTAGAGATTGCGGTGAGTCGCCGAATAACGCAGGGTACAAAGGGGGTTGAGGCTGGCTATCGCGGTTTTTGCCTGCTCGCTCTCCATGTTTTGCGGCTCGTCCATAATGACGATCGGCCGGGCCGCCTGAATGAATTCAATCGGCCGATAACCCGAGAGGCGATCGTTTTCCTTGTGAATAACGTTGTTCGCCTGTTTGTTGAAGGCATCGATATTGAGGATCAGAATCTGCAACGAATTGGACTGGGCAAAGGGACGCAGCTTCGAAATCTGGCGCGAATCGTAAACCCAGCTATCGGGGGTCACGGGACCGTAAAGC